>OGQB01000927.1_pt1 | contig 27656 bp, 18 predicted proteins | sample 1553071 | NCBI WGS metagenome assembly OGQB01 (sample SAMEA2580284, study PRJEB22360) | human gut metagenome | biome: human gut; feature: human-associated habitat; material: faeces | place: Denmark | collected 2008/2010
AGCCGTAGGTCTTGTACAGCTCGTCCAGCTTATCCAGCAGGCTGATGCCCTTGGTGGCGTAGTAGCTGAACATCTCGCAGATCATATAGGCACCGTCCACACCGTCCTTATCGCGGACGTAGGAGCCGGTCAGGTAGCCGTAGCTTTCCTCAAAGCCGAACACATAGCTTTCTGCCCTGCCCTGCTTTTCCAGCTTGCCAATCTGCTCACCGATAAACTTGAATCCCGTCAGCACATTGATTGTCCGCAAGCCATAATGGGTGGCAATCTGTTCCCCCATATCCATCGTCACGATGGTCTTAACCATGACCGGGTCGGCGGGCATCTTGCCGTGCTTGACACGCTGGTTGCAAATGTAATCCAGCAACAGCATACCTGTCTGGTTGCCCGTCAGCAACTCGTACTCCCCTGCCTTGTTCTTGACGGCGATGCCCACACGGTCACAGTCGGGGTCGGTGGCAAGCAGTAAATCCGCATTGCACTTTTTGGCATACTCCATGCCCAGTGCCATAGCTTCTTTAATCTCCGGATTCGGGTACGGGCAGGTCGGAAAGTTTCCGTCCGGCCGCTCCTGCGCCTTGACCACCGTGATATTGGTGTAGCCCATCTCCTTCAGGGTGCGGGTCACAGGCTTCAGGCCGGTGCCGTTCAGCGGGCTGTAAACAATAGCCACATCCTTATTGACTTCTTCGCCAAACAGGACAGACTGATTCTTGACCTCATTTACAAAGGCAGCGTAGACCTCATCCGGAATATACTTGACATTGCCATTTGCAAGACCAGCCTCAAAATCGCTGTACTTTACATCCGCAAAGATATCCAGCTTTTCGATTTCAGCCAGAATTTCGGCAGCTGCCTCGGTCGTAATCTGGCAGCCATCTGCGCCGTAAACCTTGTAGCCGTTGTATTTGCTGGGGTTATGGGAAGCGGTGACCATGACACCCGCAGAGGTATGCAGATAACGGGTCGCAAAGGACACGGTAGGCACCGGCATCAGAACAGGCCAGATACTCACCTTGACCCCATTGGCTGCAAAAACACCAGCAGCGACTTTTGCGAACACGTCGCTCTTGATGCGGCTGTCATAGCCGATTGCCACAGAAGGTTCTGCAAAGTTTTTCTTCAGATAGTCAGCCAATCCCTGCGACGCTTTTGCTACCGTGTAAATGTTCATGCGGTTGGTGCCCGCACCAATCACGCCGCGCAGACCACCCGTGCCAAAGGCAAGGTCACGGTAGAAGGCATCCTCGATTTTGGCATCGTCCAGCGTTTTCAGTTCGGCGGCAACATCGGCATCTGCCGTTGCATTAGCAAGCCATCGCTCATATTCTTTTTTGATGTCCATCTTAATTATCCTCATTCCATGCGGCTTTTGGCCAGCAGGGCTGCACCGATGACCCCTGCGCGGTAGCCCAGTGTGCAGGTCGTAATGCGGGTATGTTTTTTTGCAAAATCGTGTCCGAACACCATGGGTTCCACGGCGGCACGCAGCGGCTTCAGCAGGTTTTCACCCTGGTTGGCCACACCGCCGGACAGCCCGATAACTTCCGGGAAGAAGATGTTGATCAGGTTGGCAATGCCCACCGCAAGATAATGAATGTAGGTATCCACAACCTGCTGTGCGGCGGCATCCCCCTGCGCAGCGGCATCAAATGCCGTGCGACCGTTTACATCCTCCAGCTTTGCGGCCAGCACGTTCAGCGCACTTTCCGGGTGGGCAAGCCGTGCTTCTTTTGTCATGCGGATCAGTGCGGTGGCACTGGCCAGTGCCTCAAGGCATCCATGACGTCCGCAGGTGCAGCGCGGGGCGTCTGCTGTATCAAGAATCACCATATGTCCGGCTTCGGAGGCGGCGCCGGTGTAGCCTGTCAGCAGTTTTCCATCCAGTACAACGCCTGCACCAACGCCGGTTCCCAAAGTAACGACAACACTGCTCTGTGCGCCTTTAGCGCAGCCCGCAAGAGCCTCGCCCAATGCGGCAACATTTGCATCATTACCAACGGCAATCGGCAGACCTGTCTTTTGCGCCAGATACTCCTCCATTGCAAAATCATGCCAATCCAGATTGTTGGAGTACAACACAGTTCCGCCGTCCACAGTTCCCGGACACCCGATACCAACACCTGCAACGTCCTTTCCCTCCGCCAGCTGCAGGCACAGCGCTGCAATGTCATCGCAGACAGCTTTCGCCGGGCGCGGCAGGTTTGTGGGGGTGTTGGCTTCACATAGAATATCGCCCTCGCTGTTCACAAGTGCGGCCTTGATGTTTGTGCCGCCAAGATCAACGCCCAGATACAACATATGCCGTTTCTCCTTCCTTGTTTTACTCTACGGTCAGGTCGGCTCGCAGCAGAATATTTTCTGCATTGTCACCAAGCTGCAGTTCAAATTTTCCGGGTTCTACCCGCCATACATAATCAGAGCCAAGGGTACGCAGCTGCTTTGGTCCGACGGTCAGCTCCACCCGACGGCTTTCACCGGGCGCAAGCGTCAGGCGGCGGAAAGCTGCCAGCTGGCGTTCCGGCTTTACGACGGAGCTGAACATATCCCGCACATACAGCTGCGGCACGGCATCGCCGGTGTACTTGCCGGTATTGGTGACCGTGACACTGACAGTGACCGTGTCCTGCGGGTCGATCACGCTGCGGCTCAGGGCCATATCGCGGTAAGCAAATGTTGTGTAGGTCAGACCGTAGCCAAACGGATACAGCGGCAGCCAGTCCATCTCCACATAGCGTTTTCCGCCGCCGGGTCGCCGGCTGTAATGGCAGGGAATCTGCCCGACACTGCGCGGGAATGTGATGGGAAGCCGTCCACCCGGGGCTGCATCGCCAAACAGTGTTTTTGCAATAGCGGTGCCGCCCTGCTCACCGGGGAACCACGCCTCCAGAATGGCAGGCAGATGATCGTTTTCCCAATTCGCCGTAACGGGGCGTCCGCTTTGCAGCACCAGCACCACAGGGGTTCCGGTTGCATAAACAGCCTGTACCAGCTCAAGCTGTCTGCCGGGCAGGTTCAGGTCGGTGCGGTCAAAGTTCTCGCCGCTGGTCTCCTCGTTGTCGCCCATGCAAAGGATGGCGACATCCGCTTTGCGTGCAGCTTCTACTGCGGCGGGGAAATTTTCCCACCCGGCGCTGTACCCGAAAATCACGCGGGCGCCCCGCCGGTCATTGACAAACTCAATGCGGATTTTATAAGTGCGTCCGGCCTCAAAGTGGAAATCCAGTGCCTGGTCAGCGCTTTTATCTTTGCCCCAGCCATCAATCAGCAGTTTGTCATCCACGTACAGGCGCATACTGTCCTGCGTGCTCAGACCGATACAACCATCCATAGTTTTCGGCATGATGACCGAACCTGTCCATGCTACGCTGAAGCAGTTGGCATCAAGCTCCGGATGGGGCAGTGCAAAAATCCAGTTGAAGTTGACGGTGCGATCCGTGCGAACCTGCACCGGTTCGCCCTGCGGCACAGGTCCGTTATAATAGCGACCTGTCAGACCGGCTTCGCCGTTTTCATCGCGCAGCATGGACGGATCAAACGGGTGCAGCGCCTGCCCCAGAAAGTTGCAGCCGCGCTCATACAGCACCTCGGTTTCGGGGCTGACTGCAGCACGGATTCCATCCAGCACAGAAACCCCGCCTTTACGACCGCGTGTTTCGGTATAGTCGCCGTAAGAAACCGTATCAGCCGCCGGACCGATGACTGCCACGCTGCGCAGGTCTTTTCTGAGCGGCAGCAAGCCGTCATTTTTGAGCAGTACGATGGATTTCTCTGCTATTTTTTCCGCGGTAGCCAGATGTTCCGGGCAGCGCAGGATTGTATCGGCGCGTTTTTCGTCCGTATAAGGATTTTCAAACAACCCCAGTGCAAATTTCATACGCAGCACACGCCGACACGCCGTATCCAGCACCGACATCTTCATGGAACCGCTTTCAATCAGGTGGGCAATCGCTTTCTGCCAGACATCATGCGGAAAGTCGTAAAGCTGCAAGTCCACACCGGCTTCCAGCCCAAGGCGGATGGCCTCCTCCGGCGTTTCGGCAATAAAGTGCCAGTCATACAAGCGGGAAACCGCCGTCAGATCACTGCGGACAAACCCCGGCATACCAAACTGCCCGCGCAGCACATCCGTTAACAGCTCATGGTCCATGGATACCGGAATACTGTCGATGGAGTTGTAGCTGCACATAGCGTCGCACGCTTTGCCGTCCGCAAAAGCCGCTTCAAAGACAGGCAGACAGTCGCTGAATACATCGTGCCGACCCATGGTGCAGGGGGCGCAGTTCAGTCCCCCCACAGGGTTGCCGTAGCCGACGTAGTGCTTGGGTTCGGCAGCCACGGTGTCCGGTGTCGTCAGGTCTGTCCCCTGCATACCCAATACGGTTTCGCGTGCAAACTCAGCACAAAGGTATGTGTCCTCACCATAGGATTCTTCCGCGCGACCATACCGTGGATCACGAATCAGATCCATGACGGGGCTGTATGTTTCGTGAATCCCGCAAGCCCGGGACTCTGCCGCAATGGCGTGTCCCATCTCGCGCCCGAGTTCAGGCTCAAAGCTTGCCGCCAGACCAATTTGCTGCGGAAAACTGGTTGCGTTGTTTGTCATCAGCCCATGCAGTGCTTCCTCGCTAAAAAGGTATGGGATGCCAAGACGTGTGTTTTCTATGGCATACCGCTGCACAACATTGGCTTGGGCAGCAGTCATACCGCGCAGTTGCACACTGCCGACACTATTGTGCTGCATCAGTGCATCAAACCGCTGCATATCCACGGCTGTAACCTTGCCGTTTTCGTCCTGCGTTGTAAAATCGCCGGAATAATACTGATCTGTCTGCAGGATCTTTTCTTCAAGGGTCATCCGGCTCATCAGGTCGCTAATGCGCTCTTCTGTCGAAAGATCCGGGTTCTGGTATGGGTACATCTTTTTTCTCCCTTTATGTTACAGAGGGCAATTTTCGCCCATTTATAATCAGGTTGGCAAAACCGCCGATGCCTGCCACAAAAAACAGCAGCGAAATTGAGCTGTCCCCCATAGATTTTTCCAGCATGGGCTGGATGGCGGTTCCCACTGCGGCCGATGTGCAGGTGGCAATGCTGCTCATGGCAGCCGTTACGCCAAAGTAAGCGGTTTTGCCGCTTTCAGGACTCAATGCAAATTGCAGGTTTGTGCTTGCCAGTGATGCGCCGCCTGCACAGCCCGCCGCAACGACAATCAGAACCGGCGCAACCAAATGTGCAAAGGAAGGGCGCACAAAGGACCAGCCCAGCGTGCAGGAAAGATTCAGGAATGCAGTAAGCCAAATAACGCAGTTCCACGCAGTGCGGTCGGCCAGCCGCCCCCACACCCAGCTGCCTGCCATGCCCACAACAGCGGACACGACACCCACCGATGTGATGAAGGTGTGGCTGAGCCCCAGCACCCGCAGCTCATACACGGAAAGGAACGGAGAAGCAAAGCCGCCAGTCAGCCCGCCGATGATGCAGTAAAAAAGCAATGGACGGTAAGCAGGGTCGCGCACTGGGCGCAGAATATCCGCCGGGCGCATTTTGGAGGTGAATTTTACCGGGTTCTCTCTTACCGAAGCAAGCAGAACGGCATCCACCACAGTAAGCGACAGGCTGACAATACCGATGATAAGAAAGCCGGTATAGCCCTGCCCCTGTTCCAGATAATAATCCAGTACGCGACCAAGTGCAAGTGTTGCCGCGCTGGAAACGCAGGTTCCGATAATGCTCTTGACGGCGTAGAACTGACCGCGCCCGCCTTGGGGGGCGATGCCCAAAACCATGTGTTCCAGCCCCGGCGTAACAAGCCCCGCAGAGAAAAAGCCGATGGTATAAAGCACCAGCACCACAGCGCGGGCATGACCGGGGTCCGGCAGAGCCAGCGGTATCAGCAGGATGCTGCTGACCGAAAGCCGGAACACCACGCACATAAGCCATATAGCCAGTTTGCGGTGGTTCATCCGTTCAAACACAAAGGGCGAGATAAACTGCAGTACGCACCCGAAAGACGGTATCATGGCCGCTGCGGCGCATAAGGATACGGACGCCCCAAGGCTGCTCAGATACCCGGCCAGAAAGTTGCCGGTGGCAACGGTATAAATCACGCCGGCCACTGCGCCTTCGGCAATAATCCGGTAGCGCCCCATTTCCAGTTCATTTTCGGTCGGTGTATGCGCAGGAAAAAACAGCTGATAAAGCCAGCCCATGGCTTACCTCCCGGCAGGCGCCTCCACGGTTCCGTAAGCGCGTCCGCGGAGAAGATCCGCGTAACGGCAGATTAGGTTTGTCAGAACCGACAGGCTGCTTTCTTTGCTGACCTGACGCCACTGCGCACGGTAGCGCTGCAGCCAGTGTTCCAGCGCAGCTGCCATGGCATCTGCTTCGGGGCCGTGCGGGCAGCCTGCATTGAGCCATGCGCCAATACGGTTCCACAGCACAATGATGTCTGCCGTCTGGCAGAGTACCTGTACAATCTGCTTTTTGCCGGCAGGAAGGTTTGCCGCGGCTGCAAGGATATCTGCCTTTGCCTGTTCTACGGCGCGGTTGGCATCGTCAATCTTTGTAAAGTCCACCTCGGAAAGGATTTCGGCGCGGGTTTTCTCATCACATTCTATCCAGTTGACGGTATTCCGCCAGTCAAAAACTTCATAGTCCTGCAGTTTTGCCATCAGACCGGCAAACTGCCCGGTGGCATCGCCGTAATACAGGCGGGAAACCGCTTCATTCAGCTCGTCAAATTCCACAGGCTCTGCATTCCAACCGAACGCTGCACCGTACAGGACGCCCGGAATCGTCAGGCGCGGGTCATTGACATGACCATAATCGCCCCAGTCAGTGTTCAAAAGGCCAATAGCGTTGTACTTGTGTGCATGGTGGCACATGGTACGGATATTCAGGTAAGAATTGTACATCAAAGGCATCCAACGGTTCCAGCCACAAACGCCGGGGCAGGCATACTGTGTAATCCCGCTGGCGGCAATATCCCGAATCTCATTTTCCCGCTGATGCGGCAGATAGCCCCAGTTCAGGCAGATGGTTTCCTTGGGCAGCTCGGCACAGCTTTCCGGGAAGCGCCACATGATGTCCCCCCAGAACTGCGGTGTTACCCCCTGCGCAACAAGATATTCGCACAGCGCCTTCACATGGCTGAGATACAGGCTGCGCTCGCTCTGCTCCTCGGCGAGTGCCTTGCTGCGCCCCTTGCCCAAATCGAACGTTTCGTCATCACAGATATTGAATTTGCTGCTGCGGAAAAGCGGGCGGTATTCGTCAATCAGCCCTTTTACAAACCCCAGCGCATCGGGATTGGATACGTTCAGGGTATGGTGATTCCCTGCATAGGTATAACTGAACGGAATCTTTTCCGAGTCAGGCAGCTCGCAGAGGTCGCAACAGGTTTTTGTGCTGAGAATACGGTACATATGCCCGAAGGTAGACAAGGAAGGAACGAGTTCAATGTGCCGGGCTGCGCAGTAATCATCCAGCTCCATGATCTCCTGCGCGGTCAGCGGCGTATCCTCACGCCATGCTTCGCTCAGGTCACGGAAAAGATAGGTGTGCTCAATATAAAGCTGCCATTGGTTGATCTTGTAGCGGCAGAGAATATCTGCCACCTGTTTCAGGTAGTCCAGCTTCGGGACACGTCCGCGGGAGCAGTCCTGATAATAGCCTCTGTTGGCAAGATCGGGCCAGTCCTCAATTTCCAGTGCGGGCAGTACGGCTCCGTGCTGTTCAATATACTGGCACAGTGTCTGCACACCGTTGCAGAGTGCTTCATCGCTGCCGGCTTTCAGCGTGATGCATTCCGGCATAATGCTCAGCGTGTAACGGTTTTGCGGCAGGGCGGTATCCACCGTAAGTACGGCGTCACCTGCCCGGGGCTTACCGCGGGTGAACGGCACTTCCAGCCCGGCGTACTCCCGCAGGCAGCCCTGCAGCATCTGTGCATAAAGCAACGCGGCGGGTTCGGTCTGCCACAGGGTGATTCGGCTCTGATTGTCCAGCATATGAACCCCTGCAGGGTGTTCGATCTTATGTGGATTCGGAATAAACTCCATCATCATTTCCTCCAAAAAAAGGCACGGGCGGCGGGCGCATTGCCAACCGCCCGTGCAGAATGTTCGGACTTTGTTATTTAACGGATACGAATTGTCTTGATTTCATACGGCTTTACCGTAAAGGTAATCTTGCCGTCTTTGACTTCAACCGGCTCGCCGTCGGGCTGTTCCAGACAGTTGCAGCTTTCTGCCGCATGGAAGGGAAGGTTCCAGTCCAGGGTGACATTTGTCAGGCTGTTCTCGCACTCATACATACGCACAATGGCACCATCGCCATCCTCGGCGCGTTTGATGGTTTCCAGCACCACATTGGGTGCATCCAATCCGGCAAGGCTGAAGCTTTCGCCCGGCTTTCCGCCCTGCACAGCCAACGCGGGCTGGTTCAGGAAGAACGCCTGCGGCACCGTGCCGGCTGCCTGCCATTTTTCGGCGTGCGGATAAATGGCGTATGTGAAATGGTGAACTTCCTGATCCGTGGTAGGATTCGGCTCAATGCCGGACTTAATCAGGGTCAGCCCAATCACAGAATCCTTGACGGAATGACCGTACTTGCAGTCGTTCAGCATACTGACGCCGTAATGTCCTTCGCTCAGGTCCATCCACTTCTGACCGCAGCTTTCAAAGCGTGCGCGATCCCAGCTGGTGTTAGCGTGCGTCTTGCGGGTCAGGTTGCCGTACTGGATTTCAAACGTAGCTTCGTCAGTATGGACATTTACCGGGAAGTGAACCTTCAGCAGGCTCTGGTGTTCGTGCCAGTCCACGGTTGTAACAAACTCAATCCGGCGCTGCTTTGCATAGAAATGGATATCCTGCACCAGGGTGGAGTTGCTGTAATTGCGTTCGATGTGCAGTGTGGCGCGCACGGGACCGTTCTCCGTCCATGTGAAGTCCTGCAGGTCGGTGACATCCCAGAACTTTTCGGTATAGAAAATATCGATATCCCAGTTGTCATAATAGATGGGCTTATCCTCATATACGCGGAAGAGGTTGCCTGCCTGACCGGGCTTGAGCACTTCGCGGCGGTTCTCTTTGTCAAAGATGCCGGTCATCTGACCGTGTTCATCAAAGGTGACAGTATAGAACGGGGTGTCAATCTTATGTCCATCGGTCGCAATTTCAAAAGGCGCAGCCGAAACCTGTGCCGGTACGACCGCAAACGTTTTGCTGCCCTTGGCAGGCAGGTTGTTCAGGAACGCCACGGCACCATCGGCTGTTTTTTGTACGGGATAGATATTGCCGGCTTCGTCCTGCAAAGCCTCTGCCTTGCAATCACCCAGTTCAACCACATCGCTGCGGACAAAGCCGGTAGTGTTGTACACGGTAACGCCTTCCCCGGCGGGGGTCAGTGCATCCAGGCGCTCCTCGCGCAGTGCCGTGATTTCGGCTTCCATCTCGGCATACTCTTTTTTGGTGACTTCGTATACTTCGTGGATGGAGGAACCGGGCAGAATATCATGGAACTGATTGATGAGGATTCCATGCCACAGCTTGTCGATTTCTGCCTCTGGGTATGCGACCTTGGCTTGTGCCAGCAGGCTGAGCAGTTCCAAGTCCATCATGTGCAGCTCAATCTTACGGTTGGAACGCTTGTTGCGCGCCATGGAGGTGTATGTGCCGCGGTGATACTCAAAGTAGAGTTCACCTTCCCATGTGGGCAGGCGGCGGTTGTCCTTCACACGCTCAGCCAGCTCATCAAAGTAGGTGCGTGCAAATGCCTGACGCACTTTGGGCAGTCCCTCGATGCCCTTTTCCATACGGGTGGAGGTTTCCAGCATGGCGCGGGTCGGACCGCCGCCGCCGTCACCGTAACCGTAGGAAATCAGGATATCATTGTTGATGTCCTTCTGCTGGTAGCGGTGCCAGCCGCCGATCAGCGCATCGGGATGCAGGATGCCGTTGTAAGTCGTGAAGAAGTCATTCTCGCTCTGACCGACCCCCAGCGTTGTGACAAGGTGGGTCAGGATTTCGGTGCCGTCAATGCCCCGCCACTTGAAGGTGTCGTAAGGCATTTTGTTGAACTGGTTCCATGCCAGTTTTGTGGTCATGAAATAATCAATACCGCACTTTGCCATAATCTGCGGCAGTGCGCCCGAATAGCCGAATACGTCCGGCAGCCAGAGGATGCGGTTGTCCACACCGAACTCTTCCTTGAAGAAACGCTTGCCGTACAGGAACTGGCGCACCAGACTTTCTCCGCTGGTCAGGTTGCAGTCCGCCTCAACCCACATGCCGCCTTCCGGTTCCCAGCGTCCCTCTGCCACGCGCTGTTTGATCTGCTCATACAGTTCGGGGTAGCGCTGCTTCAGGAAGTAATACAGCTGCGGCTGGCTGGACATAAATTTATAATCAGGGTATTCATCCATCAGTTTCAGCACAGTTGCAAAGCTGCGGCAGACCTTTTCCCGGGTCTGTGCCACAGTCCACCACCACGCCACGTCAATGTGCGTGTGACCAATGCAGCTTGCAATGACTTCCTCATGACCGGCAAGGTCGGTATAAAGTGCTTTTGCCAGATACCGGCGGGCAGCAGCAATGCTTTGATAGAAGCTCTCGTTATAAGGTGTGCGCAGGTCGATCAGATTGACAGCCTCGTTCAGCACGTTTTCCAGATCGCGGCGGGCTTTGCCGTCCTCTTCCAACCGGGGAAAAGCCTCCAGCGGCACAACCATATCGTAGTAAAGACCCTCAATTTCGGGGTCGATTTCCCGCAGGTCTACAATCAGGTTGAATTCGGTATGCAGGATTCCGGTGTAGGACTGCAATTCCAGACGGTACTTTTGACCGCCCTTGGCGCAGCGGTCCAGCAGGATGTCGCGGTGGTTCATATCCACGCCCTGTGTCACCTTGCCGTCCACAAACAGCAGGAACTGCGGGTTTTTGGCATCGTCCCACTCATCAATCTGGGTGCAGACGTGCATCCACAGCGGTTTTCCGTCCATTTCCTGCGGCACAGCCACATCCGCGCGGAACCAGTAATGCTTGTCCGGTCCGTACCAATGCATGGTGCGGCTGTCAAAGGGTTCAAACGGTGCAGGGTCTGCATCGGCATCTTCCGGGCGCAGGAAGTTGCCCGGCTTTATGAGCCAGTCGCTCGTTTCAAACTTCTGTTTTACAGAAAGCTTTTTCAGCTCATTGCAGATACCTGTGACGCGCTTGTCAAGAAAATCAATGGTGCGCATAGGTCTTTCCTTTCCCTCATAACGAGGCTTCCAGCAATTCAAAGCTGGCTGTTTTTTGCATCTTTGTTTGCGTTAGTGGAACGTATCTACACCGAAATCGTGGTATCAGCAAAATGTTATCCTGTGGCATCTCTTTGCCCCTTTAACATCAGAAAGAGTTCTTCTTGATATAGTCCAATACACGATCCACAGTGGTGAACGCCAGACCGGTCACGGTATCGGCACAGCCGTAGTACATCGCAATACGACCGGTCGCGGCATCCGTCAGGGTGGCGCAGGGGAAGGTTACGTTCGGCACGTCGCCTACACACTCATACAGCTCATGAGGAGCCAGCAGGTAATCCTTGCCGCGGTATTTTACCTTCCACGGCTCGTCAATATCCAGCAGAGCAGCACCAATGCGGTATACATAGCCGTTGCAGGTGTTGATAACACCATGGTAAATCAGCAGCCAGCCCTCATCGGTTTCAATGGGGATGGGGCCGGGGCCAATTTTCATGCTCTGCCATGCAGATTCATCGCCTTTTACAGCACCCATCATAAAGCGGTGGCGTCCCCAGTAAATCATATCTTCGCTCTGGCTGACAAAAATATCGCCGAAGGGGGTATGCCCGGTATCGCTCGGGCGGCTCATCATCATGTAGCGCCCCTGAATCTTGCGCGGGAAAAGGACACCGTTACGGTTGTACGGCAGGAAGGCATTTTCCAACTGGTGGAATGTCTTGAAGTCATCCGTCCATGCAATGCCGATGGTGGGTCCGTGGTAGCCGTTGCACCAGGTCACATAGTATTTGCCGTCCATATAGCATACACGGGGGTCATAGCGGTATTCACGGGTTGTGACCTCCGGGTCGTCCCCTACCAGATGAATCGGGGTATCCTCAATATCCCAGTGCAGACCGTCCTTGCTGAAACCTGCGAAAATATCCATGCTGATGGACAGGCTGTCGCAGCGGAATACGCCGGCAAAGCCATCCTTGAAAGGCACAACGGCGCTGTTGAACACGCTGTTGGAACGGGCGTTGCCGTCACGACCGATGATGGGGTTTGCATCATAGCGCCAGAAAGGGGTGCGGGTGTTTGCAGGCGGTTCCTGCCACGGAATATTGGGCAGTGCGCTGCCGATGATTTTAGCCATACTTGATTCTCCTTGTGTACTTAAAATAAATCGGGAGCGGGAACTCAGCGTCCCGCTCCCGAAGGTTTTCCTGCCTGCAGGGATAGTATTTGGACTTTTAAAGATTACTTATTGGTAGCCATGAAAGCGTCAACCTGGCTCTGTGCCTCAGCAACGATCTTGTCAAAGCCGGCAGCGCGCAGTTCTTGCATCATCTGGGGAACCATAACTTCGGGATCAGCCGTACCGGTCAGCAGCTCGCCCTTGTAACGCTCTGCAATCTGGATGCAGTTTGCCAGTTCATCAGCGATGGGGGTGGTGTCGAGAGTGAAACCAAGCAGGACAGAAGGCTCAGCCTTTTCGTTCAGCTCTTTAACTTCGTCGAACTGGTTGAAATCGAAATCGTCGGTCGGGGTGATAGCGAAGAAGCTGCCCTGGGTGTAACCTGCCATAGACCAATCCGCGTTGTTCTTATGGACGAAGGTTTTGCTGTCATCGGTGTAATCCCAGTTGTCGCCCTGAACGCCGTAGTAGAACAGGTCACGGACGTAGGTGTCGGTGTTTACCAGCTGCAGGAATTGCAGTGCTTTTTCGGGATAGGCGCAGTTAGCGGAGATGCAGTTCAGAGAGCCGCGGACAGTTTCATTGGAAACGATGGTCGGACCCCACTTCTGGGCAACGCACTCAACGCCGAGCTGCGGCCCCCAGGAAGTGATTGCCGCACCGGACCAGCCCTGTGCAATGGAGCAAGCCTTGTAGTTTGCATCTTCGGGACGGGTTGCAGCGTCAGAGTTGATGATACCTTCGTTGTACCACTCATGGAAGGTTTTCAGAATCTGCTTGACGTCATCCTGCTCAACAGTAGCAACAACCTTACCCTCGCTGTCATCATAGCGCACACCCAGGGGATACAGACCGGCGCCAAGCTGGTCATACATATAGGACTGGTAGCCGCCGCCGTTTTTGTTCAGAGGGAAGGAAGCCTCGCCGTCAGTGTCCTTGATAGCCTTCAGGGGCGCAGTCAGTTCATCCAGGTCGGTGATGCCCAGCTCCTTGGTATAGTCATAGCCGGCAGCCTCGACCTTTGCCTTATCCCAGACAACGTACTCGCTCTGAGAAGAATCCTTGTAGGTAGGCACACCATAAACACGTCCGCCCACTTCGCAGGCTTTCCAATAATCTTCCGGAACGGAAGCGTACAGTTCAGGAGCCGCTTCCTTGAGCATATCGGTGATATCCAGGAAAGCACCGGTATTGACGTCGTTGTTATAGGTGTTGACGTTGGTGAACAGGATGTCGTATTCACCGCTGGTGTTCACAATAACATTGCGGCGGGTGTCCCAGTCGCCCCAGGAGATAACCTCCATGTCGATGTTGACGCCGATCTTATCTTCCAGATACGGGTTAATCTGTGCCAGCCATGCATCGTAGTTAGAAGGCATGCCAGAACCAACGGCCACCCATTTCAGGGTGACGACGTCCTTGGAGGGAGCAGCCGTAGGAGCAGCCGTAGAGGTGCTGCTGCCATCGGTGTCGGTGGAGGCAGAAGAGGAACTGCCGCCGCAGGCTGCCATGCTGAGGGCCATGGAACCGGCCATGCCCAGCGCAAGCACTTTGTTGAACTTTTTCATCTGTTTTTCTCCTTTGCTTGTGTAAAGTTGTGTATCTTCATTCCCCTTATAGGGGAACAGAACCAAATGTGGTGGGAAAATTGAATGGGCTTATTTGTTAGCATCGATGTTCTTGTACAGTGTTTTTCTTTTTCATTGTCTATCTCTTAGCCCTTGACCGCACCAACCGTCAGACCGGAAATAAAGTACTTCTGGAAGAACGGATACGCGCACGCAATGGGAATGACGATAATGATTGCGATTGCCATACGAACGGATTCGGACGGCATCGAGTTACGGTACTGCTGCAGACTCAGACCTGCGCTGGGGTTATTGGCGATGTACTCCAGGTTCTTCATCATGTTGTTCAGCAGTGCCTGCAAGGATACCAGCTTGGAATCCGAAATATACAGGGCGGACTGGAACCAGTCATTCCAGTAGCCGAAGGTCAAAAACAGCGCAATTGTGGCAAAAACAGGCTTGGAGATGGGCACCACGATACGCCAGAAAATTTTCATCTGGGATGCGCCGTCAATCTTTGCCGACTCAATGATGGAATCCGGTACCGTTGTTCGGAAGAAGGTCTTACAGATGATGACATTGAAACTGCTCATAGCCAGCGGCAGAACCAAGCACCAAATTGTATTGTTCAAGTGCAGCATATTGGCAACAACCACATAGTTTGCAACCATACCGCCATTGAAGATCATCGGGATGAACACCATCCAAGTGAAGAAGCCCTTGAGCTTGTAGTTCGGGCGGGAAAGCACATAGCCAATCATTGTGGTCAGCAGCACACCCAGCACCGTACCCATAACCGTGACCACCACGGAAATTATGAGTGAATTAAAAATCGTTCCGCGTTCATTCCAAAGGAACGTGTACGCCGCCGTGGAATATGTATCCGGGAAAAGCCTGTACCCGTACTTTGTGATAGAATCCGTGGAGGAAACGGAAATCATAAAGACGTAGAACACCGGAAACAGACAGACGAAGGAAAGCAGTACAAACAGAATGTTAAAGCAGGCATTCGTTGTTGGCTTAATCTGGTTTAAGCGGAACTTCGCACGAGCTTCCTCTTTTTCCAGCTTTTTTTCTTCGGCCTTTATCTTATGCTTTTCTGCCAGAGTCATTTGTGTGTTCTCCCTTCATCAAATAATCGCGCTTTCTTCATCAATCTTGGAAACGATGAAGTTGGCAACCAGAACGGTCGCGCAGCAGCATGCAGCCTGGAACAAACCTGCGGCAGCAGTTCTGCCGATTGTCACATTGCTCTGCAAAGCCTGGTAGACATAGGTGTCAAATGTGCTGGCAACGTTGTACAGTGAGTTGGGAACACCCTGCGTAACCTGATAGAACAAGCCGAAATCGGAATAGAAGATGTGGCCGACATTCAGAATGAACATCATAACGATGATGGGTTTCAGTGCCGGCAGTGTAATATATTTGGTCTGCTGCCACTTGGTCGCGCCGTCCAGCGTTGCCGCCTCGTACAGCGTACTGTCAATGCCGGTAATACTTGCAAGGTAGACAACCATATTATAGCCCATGGATTTCCAGACCTGCATGAAAGTCAAAATCAGCGGCCACCATTTTGGCTGAGAATACCACATGATTTTATCGCCGCCAAGAGCCTGAATAATGGTGTTCATCAGACCTTTGTCAGGGTTCAGAAAAGCGTAGACAAAGTAGCTGACAACAACCCACGAAAGGAAGTACGGGAAGAACATCATCGTCTGGTATGCTTTAGAAGCAATGCGGCTGTAAATCTGATTGATAAGCACAGCCAATGTAACCGGAATTACAATGTTCAATACGATAAATAAGATGTTATATAACAGCGTATTGCGCAGCAGCATGGCAAAGGTGTTGCTGGTAAGGAAAAATTTGAAGTTGTCAAACCCTGCCCAGTCGCTGTGGAACAAGCTGTAAAGGAAGCTCTTTCCCGGAGTGATCTTGAAGTTTTTGAATGCGATAATCAGACCGAACATGGGCAGGTAGCAAAAGACTGCGTACCAGATGGCTGCCGGAAGCCCCAGCAATGTCAGCTCCGTGTCATCACTCGTCCAACGTTTGCGGCGTGGCTTCGTTGAAGTTGAAACTGCCGGCTTATCCTTTTTCATAGAATGTGCCCCTTTCTTTTGGCGAGCCAAGTGTTAACAGCCGCCAGCATTTCGTGCTAACTAAGCGTTAACTCCATAGTCAGCATTCGTTGCCATTTGTTAGTCAAATATTAACATTTACTTTTGTACCTGTCAATCGTCATTTTGCACAAATCGCGCACCGTTTCATTGTATTCGTGCATATCAACGGTTTTCGCATTGTTTTTTTGTGCAAGATAGCCAACATTTTCAACATCAAACATTAGCAAAAGTTAACTTTTCGTGTTGCTTTTCTCTTATGATTGTGCTATACTTACTATAAACTCAAAAAACGGAGGCTTTCTTTCATGAGCAAACCAACCATGCAGGATATTGCTGATGCTCTTTCTGTTTCCAGAATCACCGTATGGAAAGCGCTAAGCAACCGTCCCGGCGTTTCGGATTCTATGCGTGCCCAGATTCATCAAAAAGCCACCGAGATGGGCTATTTCCACACTCCCTCTCAGGATACCACTGCGACCGTCTCTGCTCAACTGCCTCCCCACACACGCACCGTAGCGGTAGCCGTGTGCCGACCGGAGTCCTCTCTTTTCTGGATGCAGATTATCCATCAGATTGCCAAAGATCTTTCCGAGCATAATGTCAACCTCATGTACACATATCTTCCCACAAATTACAAAGCGGGCTATGTGTTGCCGGAGCCTTTGACAAACGGTACAGTAGATGGTGTCATTGTACTGAACACGTACTCTGCGCCCTTGCTGCGGCTGTTATCCTCTTTACCTATACCAAAGGTTTTTCTGGACACGGTTCCTTCTGTCCCCTATAACCAGTTACATGGGGATCTGCTCATTATTGAGGGTCGCGACCTTATCCGGCAGATTACAAGCAATCTGCTCCGTCATGGATGCCGAAAGCTCAGTTTCATAGGCGATGTAGAATATGCCCAGACAAACAAAGAACGCTACGAGGGATTTCTGGATGCGCTGCATGAGCATGGGATCATTCCAAACCCCAGTCTTTACCTTACCGGGTCATTGGGTCTTCGTACCCATTATGAGGAAATCAGTCACTTTCTGGACTTTTTGCCAACCATGCCGGACGGTATCGTCTGTGCCAGCGACTATATTGCTCATTTCATCCAGCGTTATCTTGAAGAAAAAGGGATAGACCCTGAAGGACGTATCGTACTGACGGGCTTTGACAACAACAGCGAATATTTGAACGTTGCCGACCGTATTACAACAGTCGATGTAAAGCCGAAAACCATCGGTTCTCGCTTGGCCGCCAAGATTCTTTTTGTGATAGAACACCCGAAAGCGGCGCCCGAAGTCAGTTACGTTTCTTCCGAAGTGCTTTACCGCGGCGTGCTGGCATCCGATCCAAAAGCTTCAAATCCTGACGAGTCTATTCTATAAAGCAATCAGCTACATGGTTTTTTCACCAAATAAATAGCAGGACATCCGCGGTTTTGAGGTGATCCCAAAAAGTCAGGGCCATATTTTGAAGTAAAAATTGTTCAAGTAGCCGAAAGGGCTTGTTGTCTGTGAATTGCAGGCGGCAAGCCCTTTCGTTTTGCTCTGATTCTGCGGTTGTTGTAGTAATCCAGATATTCGACGAGTTCCTGTTTGAAGTGCTCCATGGACTGAAATTTTTCCAGATATATAAGCAGATTGATATATGCCTACCGGCTGGCAGCTCTTGTCAGCCCCTGCATAGTCCGCAGAGAAGTATCCTGTGTAATATATAAAGTAATCTTCTTGTTTGTACAAAGTTTTTCCAACGGGTGCAGAAATAATGCCGCGCTTTCCATAATCTGTCCCCCCATGCAGAGCGTGTCCGGACAGAATGCTTCGATCTGCGGCTGCAATGCATCGCACAGCTGTTCACCAAAGCACCGGAAACAGGCTTTGGCCCGTTCGTCCCCGGCGGCGATGCGTTCAGCAAGCGCACGACCATCCAGCGGCACACCCAGCATCTCGCCGGACAGCTTTTCCAGCCCCCGCCGGGAAATATAGTCGTCTACGCAGCTGTCCCGAAACGGTGCATTATAAAAATATCCGTTTGGCGGCACACCGGGTGTACCTTCTTCAGCCAGAAATCCGTTCACCCCAAATGCACTGCCGCAGCCGGTTCCCACTGCTACAAACAGAGCTCGCCCGGCTTGCGTCGCCTGACCAAAGGTCATTTCCCCCAACGCAAAGGCCGCTGCATCATTGATAAATTGAATCCTTTGCTCCGGCAAGCCGCTGATTTCGGAGAATGCTCGGCGCAGATTGCAGCCGTACAGTGCATCGTATTTGTCCAGTCCTTGTAAAAGGCAGATGCCGTTTTTATAGTCAAACGGTCCCGGAAACGCAAGATCAATTTCAATGGGAACAGCATTTTCCGGGCAGATACTGCTAAAAATCCAACCAAAGTTTTCAAGCAACGTTTGCCTGTCCGCGCCGGCCATTGCCGGGAAATGGCGGACAGGTGCCAGAAAATTTCCTCTTTTATCCAGAGGCGCAGCCTTGATTTCCGTACCGCCCACATCCAGACACAGATACACTTCCTGCATTTTATCTCCCCCGGTTGATTTCAATATTAAAACTGCTCCGGCTTGCCGGATAATAGCTTTCGCTGTATTCCACCGCAATACCGTTCTGGCTATAGCCGGTCGAGACAATATAGACTGTCGGTTCAAAAGGCGACAGTTTAAGCTCTGCCGCGACCTCTGCCGGGGGCATACGCACATCCAGTCGCTGAGAGGTTCGCATGACGGTCAGCCCGCGACTGTCCAGCATTTCGTAAAAGGATGCATCCGTAAAGTTTTGTTCTTCCATTTCCGGGAAAAGGCGTACCGGCACATACACCGTTGTATACACAATGGGGCAACCGTTATACATACCTTCCAGCCAGCGCAGCCGAACCATCCGGGTCACGCGTTCCCCCTCGGCAAGACCCAGTGCTTTGGCGGCAAGCTTGCCCGGTTTTTCTTTTTGCAGTGCCAGCACGCTGGTGTGCAGGTGGTTGTGCCGTTCCCGGCTTTCTTCCTGATAGCCGATCAAGAACCGCGTGGATTCGTGCTGTATTTTTGGTTCTGTCACATAGGTGCCGCTGCCCTTGACCCTTGTCAGGCGTCCTTCCTGTTCAAGCAGGTTCAGCGCCTGACGCACCGTGGGGCGGCTTACCCCCATAGAAACAGATAGCTCGTTTTCTGTGGGAATGCGGGTGTTCGGCGGGTATTCCCCGTTCTGTATCCGATCCCTCAACTGCTGTACAATCTGAAGATATCGCGGCTGCGGCATACTATATCCAACCTCCCTGCTGATGTGCCGTGTCCGGTGTTCTCCGCACAAAAACATTGTCACAGCGCAGATTTATACCGCACACCACTTCTGAATCAAGTATACCATGCAGGCGGCAATTTGTAAAGATGTAATTACTAATTTTAATTTTATTCAGAAATGTATTGACATTTATTCTGTTTCCGTGTATGTTGATGGTATCACACAAAAACATCCGAAAGCAGGTGCCTTTTATGCCGAATCCCTCTACTTACCCTTACCGGCGCTTTCCCACCATACAGGTCGATGCCGCCGCCCATGCTGCGCGTGGAACGGATGCCGTAAAGCAGGAACTGCGCGCCCTGTGTGCAGGCAGCAACAAAACCGTTGTGACGGTTGAATGTTATCCCGGTACCGATCAAGCGGAGATCCTTGCACTGTTCCCACACGCTGAACTTATCATTCATGCAGATGATCTGGCAATCCAACCCGCTGAGCTGGATGCAAAAATCGAACACGAACTGACGGACGACCCTGTGTTCGGCATCATGACCACCTGGCAGATGAAAAATTTTTACCCGGAAGAAGCACTGTGTGCCGCCCGGGGAAAAATTGATGCCGTAACGGATGGTCTGGTACTGGTTTACGGTGTCGGTGCCTCTCTTGTGGAACGTGCAGACATCACCATCTATGCGGACATTACGCGGTGGGAAATTCAGCTCCGTTTCCGCAAAGGGCAGGACAACTGGCATACAGCCATGCATGACCTGCCGCAGCGCGCAAAATATAAGCGCGGCTATTTTGCCGAATGGCGCTGGGGCGACCGGATCAAGGACAAACTGCTGCCGGTTTTTGACTATTATCTCGATACCACATCAGCCGGCAACCCTGCCATTGTGCCGGGTACCGCTTACCGTGATGCACTATCCAAAGCTGCGGCGCAGCCGTTCCGCATGGTGCCTTACTTTGACCCGGGCGTTTGGGGCGGCGACTGGATGAAAACGCATTTTGACCTGCCCGAAAACGGCAGCAACTATGCTTGGAGCTTTGACGGCGTTCCGGAGGAAAACAGCCTGCTGCTGGATTTCGGTTCCTGTGTTGTGGAAACACCGGCGCTCAACCTTGTCTATGCGCACCCGCGTGAGCTTCTGGGTGACTGTGTTCATGCACGCTTCGGCAAGGAATTTCCCATTCGTTTTGATATGCTGGACACCATGCACGGGCAGAACCTTTCGCTTCAGGTTCACCCCCTGACCGAATACATTCAGAGCCATTTCCATATGCACTATACACAGGATGAGAGCTACTATCTTCTGGATGCTGCCGGCGAAGCCCCTTGCGTCTATCTGGGCATTAAGCCGGTACAAAGCCGGAAGAAATGATCGACGCCCTGCAGACGGCCCAGAACGGCGGCAAGCCTTTCCCGGCAGAAAAATTTGTCAACAAGATTCCCGTCAAGAAGCATGACCATGTGCTGATTCCGGCCGGCACTGTGCATTGTTCCGGTGCAGATACCATGGTGCTGGAAATCAGCGCTACACCCTATATTTTCACATTCAAGCTGTGGGACTGGGGTCGTGTTGACCTTGACGGCAAACCGCGCCCCATCCACCTTGAACATGGTGCAGCCAACATCCAATGGTACCGTAATACCGAATGGGTTCACAGAAACCTTGTCAACGCAGTGGCAGAAGTTTATACCGGCGAAAACGGAACGGTTGTGCGCACCGGTCTGCATGAACGGGAGTTTCTGGACACATTCCGCTTTACAACATCTTCTACCCTGCCGGTACATCGCAACGTCAGTGTGCATATGCTGAACCTGGTTGATGGTACGCGGGCGGTTCTGCGCAGCAAAAGCGATGCGTTCCCTCCTCTGGAGCTGCACTATGCCGAAACCTGTATTGTTCCTCAGGCAGCCGGCGATTATGAAATTTCCAGCCCGGACGGCAGCGAGGTCAAGGTCATTCTTGCCTGTGTTCGCAACTGAGTTATCCTATATGCTGCTGGCTGCCAATCAGGACAGCGGCTGCATCACCTGCTTCCGCCGGGATGAAAAGACGGGACGTCTGAAACCGGAAAAAGCGGGAATCTCCTGCCCTGTACCGGTATGCATTGTGGCACATCCGGTGTAGAATCGCCGGCATTTTATCAATCTCAAAAGTCTGTGGCTTTCCCCCGAAAACCGCAAATCAAATATTAGGAGGTATTTATCATGGCACATTCCATCAAGACGGTCTATGTTGTCCATCATTCCCACACGGACATAGGCTACACGGATCTGCAGGAACGCGTTATTGCAATTCAGGTCAACTATATCAAAACCGTGCTGTCCATGATGCGTCAGCCGGAATATGCTGACTTCCGCTGGAACTGCGAAACGCTGTACTGCGTAGAGGAGTTCTGGAAACAGGCCAGTGAGGACGACCGCGCTGACTTTGCCCGTTTTGTCAAGGAAGGCAAAATCGGTATTTCGGCCAACTATCTGAACTTCAATGATCTTGTCAATGCGGATGTATTCGGCAAGCGTCTGGCCAAATGGCAGGACAAGCTGCAACCGTTCGGCACAAAAATTCACACACGGTTTTGTTCGACAAAAAAATCCCCACAGCCATGCCAGCCGATGTCAATGGATTCTCCATGGGCTACCGTGACGCCATGATTGAAAACGGTGTGGAGTTCTTCTTCACGAATGTTCACTGCCACCACGGTATGTATCCGCTGTACCAGAACCAGAATGCTTTCTTCTGGGAAAACGCTTCCGGACAGCGGCTGCTGGTCTGGAACGGCGAACATTATAATCTGGGCAATGTGCTGGGGCTTCAGCCCAACCACGCTGTCAACTGGATGATGCGCAACCGTCTGGGTGAAGATGCCGACGCCGGCACTTCCTTCTCGGATCAGCTGCATACAAATCTTGACAAGTATCTGACCGAATGTGAAACCGAGGGTTATCCATACGATTTCATTGTAACCGCAGTGTCCGGTGTTTTCAGCGATAATGCGCCGCCGTCTGCCGAGATTATGGAAACCATCCGTGCTTACAACGAAAAGTACGGTCAGGAAGTACGCGTTGAGATGGTTTCTCTGCAGGAGTTGTACGCTGCCATCGCACCGAAACTTACGGATGCACCTGTTTACCGCGGTGACTGGACGGACTGGTGGGCCAATGGTGTCGGCAGTACCCCCTATGCGGTCAAGCACTACAAGGATGCCGACCACCGTTGGCAGCTTGCAAACCGTCTGGACCCGGATGCAGAAACACACTATCCGGCGCTGGCAGAAGCCGTGCAGGACAACTTGATGCTGTATGCAGAGCATACATGGGGACATTCTTCTACTATTACCAACCCATATGACACGATGGTTCTGAACCTGGATATGCGTAAGAACAGCTACGCATCCAAGGCGCATGAAGCCGCCTCCCTTATGCTTTGCTCCATTGCCGAGAAGAAAGGCGATATGCTGCGCTACTACAACACCACCGGTACTGTGCGTGCGGTAGGCGTCAGCTACACGAGCCAACCCCAGCTGATCGAGTTTTATATTGAAACCCTTGCACTTGAAGATGTTGAGGTGCGTGATTTGGCAGGAAACCTGTACACCTGCCAGGTATCCCCTCACCCGCGCGGACGCAAAATCAGCTTTATTGATACGCTGTCTTACGGCGAAGAAAAAGAATACACCTACGCTGCCCGTCACAAAGCTCCGGAAACGCTGAATACACGTCACTGCTATATGGGCGCTGAAGAAGTACGGGATATTGTGAATGACTACGACCCGGTGACGTACCGCCTGCCGTATGAAGTGGAAAACAAATTCTTCCGCATCTGCTATAAGCCGGGCGATGGCATCACTTCGTTTGTGGATAAGCGCACCGGAACCGAAATGGCCGGTACTGCCATTCCGTTCTTCACGCCGGTGTACCAGCGCACGCCGCTGCACCAGGAGGTACCATTCTCTTCTTACGAAGAGCGCCGTGCACTGGGTCGCAATATTCGCGGCAAACACGCAGAAACGCACATCGGAAAACTGATGGAAATCACCTGCATGGAACATGGTCCTGTGTTCACCCAGTTGCGTCTGCATTACAGCCTTGCCGGTACAGTAAAAGCTGATGTTCTGCTGAAGCTGTATGAAGCCATTCCCCGTATTGACTTTACCCTGGAACTTGGCAAGACAATTTCGGACGAAGTGGAGAGTGTTTTCCTGTCGCTTGATCTGAACCGTCTCGGCAACGAAACCGTGCTTCGCAAGGGTGCGCGTGAGGCTTTCCGCCCCGGCATTGACCAGCTGCCCGGCACCTGCATGGAATTCTATATGTCGGATGACGGCGCGGCACGCCTTTCCCCCGAAGGCAGCGTGTTGATTGCAGCCAGAGATGTTCCCATGTTCTATACCGGCGAGATGCAGCATCACCCCATCCGCCTGTGCGACGGCGCAGCAGAAAACAATGCCCGCCCGTTGTATTCTTGGGTTATGAACAACAACTGGGAAACAAACTTCAAGATGGATCTGTCCGGCTTCTGTCAGTATGACTATTCGCTCTGGTTGACCAATATTTCCGACCCCGAACAGGCCATGGACGAACTGCATGAGCAGCTGTTTGATCCCTATGTCCTGATTGTGCGCTGAGCAGACCGTGACCGGCTGCAATTTGTAAATCTGTTCTCAATATTGCATCCCGAAATAACTCATTGCGTCCTTCCTAATTTTATTTATGTGTATCTCGAAATGCAAATGTGAGCCTGTTGCCCTTCCTGTATGCCCGACATAGCCAATGACCTGCCCGGCCTGCACCTGCTGACCGGTAGTTACACAGATGGACGAACAGTGTGCATACAAAGTTTCCAGCCCTCCGCCGTGATCGATTTGGATGTAATAGCCGTAGCTGCCGCCCCAACTGTCAAGACCGTTGGCAACAGTGACCACGCCATCTGCGGCGGCGAGGATTGGCGTGCCCTCGGCGCAGGCAATGTCGGTGCCGGTGTGGGAGCTTACCTCGCCGGTGATGGGGTCCACGCGGTGACCAAATTGAGAAGTAATCGTACCCGCGACAGGCAGCGGCCATTGCAGGGTGCCTGTCGGGATGCGGGTGCTGTCCGGGTTCATAAGTTCTCCACCGCCCTGTGCAAAACCGCCGAGCAATTCTGCCCACAGTTCCTCATACTGCGGGTCTTGCAGGAGTTGCAGATAGGTGTTCTGGCGGGTGGTGAAATGATAATCTGCCGCCATCTCGTCGGGTGTTTTGTGGGTCAGTTCGATTACGAGGACAGTTTCGGTGATTTCTGTGGTAGTCGGGTTGCCGTCCTCATCGGTAGTGTCTATGGTAGTCGTCTCCGGGTGGGTGGAATAGTCCACTGCGTTCATTGCCCACATAGTTTCCCGCAGTTTATCCACCTGTTCCTCTGTCAGTGCCGCAACGGGTGCGCCTTGTTCATTTCCTGAAACATACGAAGAAAAGACCGCCAGGACATCTTGCCAACGAATGTAGTACACGTCATCGTTGGCTGTAATGTCTTGGCGGTCATGCTGTACGGTGTCGGAGATTTCTTCCAGCCTGTCGCGGTATTCTTCGGTCAGGGTGTCTACGGCTTCGCGCACGGTGACGGACGCTGCGTTGGGGGCATCGGCGGCAAAGAAGATGCCGTAAGCCGAGCCGGACACAAACGCCACAAGGCTGATTATAATGACTATGCTTAGGGCAAAGCTTGCGCCCGCCGCAAGAATCGCTGTAAGGCTGTGCAAATCGGCAAGAAAGTTTCGAATTGCCGAGCGCACCGCCACAGCCGTTTTGCCTGTGCCGCCCGCAACCTTTTGCGCGGCAAGCCGTATTTTTTGCGCATGGGTCTGCATCTGCGCTTGGGTCATCACACTGCGCGTGGTTTCATTTGCGGCGGTGCGCGTCCAGCGCTGACTTTGGGTCACACCACGAATATCTCGTGGTGCGGTCTTGGCGGTGACGACTTTTTCTTTCGCCCGCTGGCGGGGCAAATCTGCCCCACGGCGCGGGTGCCGCTCTGCATCGGACAGCGTGCCGCACTCGACTTGTTTGGGGCTGACACCGCGCTCACTGGCGGTGTGGACGCGGGTGGTTTCGGTTTGCTCGGCGGAACGGCGTTCCCGGTATTTTTCTATCTGTTTGCGGGCTATCTTGCGCCCTTGCTGCACGGTGAAATCTGTGTTTTGCTTGATGACCGAATAGGATGTATCGGTTACCACCGAGCTGGTATCTTGCGCAGTTGTATAATCACCGTCTCCCTGCGTAGAAGTGCTTTCTCGCAGCATGGTTCGGCTTTTCTCCTTGGCCTCCGCCCACGCCTTTTTCAGCGCAGCTTTCGGGATTTCCCCGGTTGCATTGCTTCTCGGCATATGCGCGGTTGGCTTTTCTTTAATATCTTTCATGGCATCACCCCACGTCATAAATTATTCAAATTGAATTTCAAAATCGTTCAAACAGCTTTTAAATTCTACACACAAGTCGCCGCTATAATAAGTCTCGTAATCAAAACAAACGCGGGAAGCATCCCGCACACCACTGCGCCTTAGACCATGCCAGAGCAATCGCTCGGTCAAGGCCAGACAACAAATTGGGCTAAAGGGCCATTACATATAAAAAAGCAATGCTGTATCTTCCGATTCTGGACGATACAGCATTTTCTTTGCATTTATGAAAGAATGTCGCTATAATAGGACTATATCTTTAAAACGCGAGGTTTCTCCCATGAATTTATATATCAGTGCCGCCGAGTATGACTACCACACCCTGCTGAAAGTGGCCGAGATGGCAGGGCTTGCGGGAATCATTGGTTTTCATGAGGCCGGGGACGGCTATCTGGTGACCTTCCCGCAGGGGGAAAATGTTCAGGCTCTGATAGATGACTATAAGGGACGGCTGCGGGATTTGGAAAACAATATTTGGCAGCATTAAAATAGGTCTATAAATTTGAAAAATGAAAGGGGCGAACAAACTCCGTAATGAAAAAATATCTATGTCCTTGTTGTGGATTTCTTACCTACAATGTCCCGGCAGATGAAGATTGTGGGTATATTTGTCCCGTTTGCTTTTGGGAGAATGACCCGTTCATCACTTCTGATAACGAGCCAAGCGACTCCAATCATGGAATAACACTAAAAGAAGCAAAATCCAATTTCTTGCAATTCGGTGCTTGTGTAAAAGAAATGCTACGCTATGTTCGACCACCGAGAGATGACGAAAAGGAAATATCATAGCGTCGAATTCAAGTTTGTAGCACCCCTTCGGACCGCTTCGGCGGTCCTCTATTTTTGTATTGCATGGCTTTACTCCTTTTTCTCGGACGGGTTAGTCGACATCAATTTATATAGCTTAGTGTTTCGGGGGAAAGAATTTGTGAAAGGCACGATGTTGCCCGCGCACCGAATCAGCCCGCAGCCTGCAGGGACATTGGTGACGTAGCCAAGCTGGTTGTCCGAGATGTTCAACAGCTTCGCCAGTTCCGCGCGGTCGGTGGCGCTCTGGTTCAGCATCACGAGAAACTCCGAGTTTGCCAGCATCAGGCGGGCGGTGTCGGAGCGCAGCAGTTCGTCCACATTCTGCGTCAGCCCGGTCACAAGTCCGTTGTACTTGCGGATGCGCTTCCACAGCTTGTAGAAGAAATTGGCGCTGTACTCGTAGCGGAACAAAATGTAAAACTCATCGCAGAAAATCCACGTTCTGCGCCCCTTTTTCCAGTTCTGAATCACGCGGTTGTAAATGGCATCCAGCGTCACCAGCATCCCCAGCGGCATAAGCTGCTCGCCCAGTTCGCGGATGTCGTAGGCAATGATCCGCGCCTGCGTGTCCACATTGGTGTGCCGGGCAAAGGTATTCAGTGTGCCGGTAATGAACAACTCGGACGACAGCGCTAACCCCTGCGCTTCGGGTTCCGGCTGCATTTGGAGCAGACGGTAAAAGTCCTGCAGCGTGGGCGGCGTGCCTTTATAGCCGTTGCGGATGTAGGGCAGGTACACCTGTTCGGTACAGCGACCGAGGATGGACTTTTCTTTCGCCGTCACCATGCCGTCACCGATGAGCTGCTCAAACAGCGACAGCACAAACTCCGACTTGCTGACGATGGGGTTTCGCTCATCACCGTAGGCGCGGTCCATGTCCAGCGCGTTGATGTGGGTATCGGAGGTTGCCGAGATGCGGATCACCTCGCCGCCGAGGGCTTCGGTCAGATAGCCGAACTCCGACTCCGGGTCGAGAATGAGAATGTCATCCTCGGTGGAAAGCGCGATCTGCACGATTTCTTCCTTGGCGCTCATGCTCTTGCCGGAGCCGGACACGCC
>OGQB01000935.1_pt1 | contig 27517 bp, 37 predicted proteins | sample 1553071 | NCBI WGS metagenome assembly OGQB01 (sample SAMEA2580284, study PRJEB22360) | human gut metagenome | biome: human gut; feature: human-associated habitat; material: faeces | place: Denmark | collected 2008/2010
GGAGAACTTATGTTAAAAATATATAATGTTAAAGATAAACAAGAATATTTAAAAGAAGTTGCAATATTAACACAAAAAGAATGGGGCAAAACATGTAATACTCAAGCAGAATTTAATCAAAAAATATTAAGAAAAATAGAAAAAATAAAAAACAATTTAGGCAATAAAAATTATTGTAAATTAATTTTACTTGATAATGATAAATTAGTAGGTTTTATATCTATATTTGAACATGATTGTGAGGAAAGACAAGATTTATCACCATGGTATGCAACTATGTTTGTAAAAAAAGAGTATAGAGGAAATGGTTATTCAAAGATTTTAAATGATGCAATTTTAAAAGAGGCAAAAACAAGAGGAGTTAAAAGACTTTATTTAAAAACTACATTAGATAATTATTATGAAAAGTTTGGAGCAAAACATTTAGAAACATTAACTAATAATGAAAAAATATATTATTTTGAGATATAACGGACTAAAGGCTGCAAGATGCAAATCTTACAGCCTTTAAAAGAGAATTAATCTTCGTACCACTTTTTGTGACGAGTATGCATAGCGGAATTGATATATGCTCCTTTAGCCAAAGAATTAACAGTGTTATTGTATAAACACTGCGTAAATATTCTGTCAAATTCCTGAGGGTCAAATTCTGGGATGTCAATGGTACTAAGCATTTCATCAAATAGTGGCCAAAAAGCCCTAAGTTCAGGGTCTTGTTTAAATTCAGTTAATCTCCGAATTATTTCTTCTCTTTTTTCCATGTTCAACTGCTCCTTTCAAGTGCTAAATATAATTATACTATACTTAACATAATTTGTAAAATAAGAGGAAAAATAAATATGGATAGCCTAAAAATATAAAGTATGTTATACTTACTGTGCAAAGGAGAGAAAGTATGAAATCAATAAAAGAATTATATAAAATAGGAAATGGTCCATCTAGTTCACATACTATGGGACCAAAAAAAGCAGCATTATTATTAAAAGAAAAATACCCAACTGCAGATTTATATCAGATAATATTATATGGTTCATTAGCTTTTACAGGGAAGGGACATCTAACTGATAAAATAATATTAGAAGCTTTAAAACCAAGTAATGTAGAAATAATTTTTAATAAAGAAACAAAAGAGCTAAAACATCCAAATACAATGGATTTAATAGCATTAAAAAATAAAGAAGAATTAGGCAAATTTAGAGCCTATTCAATAGGTGGAGGAAGTATACAAATAGAAGGAGAGGACTTCCAGGAAGAAAAAGACATCTATGATTTTACAACATATACCGATATAAAAAATAACTGTAAAGAAAAGAATATTTCATTATTAGAGTATGTATATACACAAGAAGATAAAGATTTAAGTGAATATTTAAAAACAGTGTGGCAGACAATGAAAAAAACATTAGAAGAGGGCTTAGAGCAAGAAGGCTTAATTCCAGGAAGATTAAAAATACCAAAAAAAGCAAAAACGTTATATAGTAAAGAATTAGAAAAAGAAACTGCAGAACTAAAAAGGACTAGATTGTTAACAGCATATGCATATGCTACAAGTGAGCAAAATGCATCAGGAGGAATGATTGTAACAGCACCAACATGTGGTGCATCAGGGGTTTTACCAGCAGTATTATATTATCTATATAAACAAGAAAATGTTAATGAAGCTAAAATTTTAGAAGGTTTAGCCATTGCGGGCTTAATTGGAAATTTAGTAAAGACAAATGCTTCAATTAGTGGGGCAGAATGTGGATGCCAAGCTGAGATTGGAACTGCTTGTTCAATGGCGGCAGCCGCATATGCATATATAAAAGGTTATTCAATAGATGTTATTGAATGTGCAGCAGAAATAGCAATGGAGCACCATTTAGGCTTAACTTGTGATCCTATATATGGATATGTGCAAATCCCTTGTATAGAAAGAAATGCAGTAGCAGCGATTAGAGCTATAGATTCAGCAAATATGGCATCACTTTTATATAAAGATAGTAAAATTTCCTTTGATTTAGTTGTCGAAACAATGTATGAAACAGGAAAAGATTTAGGAAGCCATTATAGAGAAACAAGCAAAGGTGGACTTGCTAAAAAATATTGTAGAAATAAATTTTATAATGATAATTTGGAAGAGGAGTAAAATATAATTTTTAGTTATACCTGAATGAGTATTATGTATTTTACATAATACTATAAATGAACTATAATTTGACTTGTAAAGTTTGACTATAAAGGAGAGAAAAAAATGAAGATTTATGTAACAAGACATGGACAAACAGATTGGAATGTGCAAGGAAAAACACAGGGAAGAGCAGATATTGAACTAAATGAAGTCGGAATTAAGCAAGCAAAACAAACTAAAGAAGAACTAAAGAATATAGATATAGATTTAATAATTTGTTCACCATTAAAGAGAGCTAAAAAAACAGCAGAAATAATAAACGAAGGAAGAAATATTCCAATTATATTTGATGATCAGATAATTGAAAGAAATTTTGGAGAATTTGAAGGTGAAAAAATAAAATTTGATGAATTTTGGGATTATAATGCCCATCCAAGATACCAAAGAGCTGAAACAATTCAAGAAATTATCAGTAGAATTTCAAATTTCTTAGACAAAATAAAGGAAGAATATAAAGATAAAAATGTTTTATTAGTAACACATGGTGGTGTAAGTATAGCAATAAATTGTTATTTTAAAGGAATTCCTGAAGATGGTAAGCTTATTAATTATTGCTTACATAATTGCGAAGTACAAGAATTTGAAATCTAATTATATATTATGGTATAATATTTCTGTTAACATAAGCCAGAAGGCAGGAGGTAGAAAAAATGTACACATTAAAAGAGATTAGAAAACGGTAGACAGACATAAGGGAGCTTAAGAAAATAAGCAAAGTTTTCAAAATGTGGTATGGTATAACCACTAACATCATGTGTGCGCCATACTTACAGAACAGAGATTATATATTTTGCTTAACACAGAGATGAAAGTGGCAGGAAAGTTATATTAGGCTTCCTGCCATTTTTATTTAGATTGACAAAATTATAGTCTATAAACTAAGTAAAAGATTTGGATGATGAATTAATTTTGACAAATTTAAATATTAAATATATATTTATCAAAAAGGAGAGAATTATGAATATAATAATATAAAAGAGGTGTAAGTATGACTTTTTCGAGAAATACATATTTAGAAATTGATTTAGCCAAGATAAAAAATAATTTAAAAACAATAATAAATAATTATCCGACATATAAATATTATTTTGGAGTTGTAAAAGCTAATTGTTATGGCTTAGATAATGAAAGTTTAGCTGTTACAAAGACAATAATTGATGCTGGATGTAACTATTTAGCAGTGGCAACGTTAGAAGAGGCAATTGCAATAAGAAAAGAATTTAAAAGTATTCCAATATTAGTATTAGGTCATATAAATAAAGAGCACATTAAAGAAGCAATAGAATATAATATAACAATAACAATTCATTCAGAAGATTGTTTAGAAGAAATACTAGCTCAAAATTTACATGGATTAAAAGCCCATATAAAGATAAATACAGGAATGAATAGGTTAGGAATAAATAAGAATTTAAAAGGTTTATATGATAAGTGTATAAATAACAATATAAATGTAGAAGGAATTTTTACACATATCTATAATGCATCAAATGAAACAGATTATAATAAGCAAATAGAAGTTTTTGAGAAGTTATTAAAAGAAATAGATATTTCCAAAGTTCCAATTATTCATATTTCAGCAAGTGAAGCACTAACAAACTATAAAAAGCCAGAAGAAGCTAATGGGTGTAGATTAGGAATAATTATGTATGGATTTTCCGAAAAAATTGAATTAGAATCACCAGTAAAATTAATTAGTGAAGTAGTTCAAATTCATAATTTAAAAAAGGGCGAAGTTGTAGGATATAACGGAATATTTAAGGCAGAAGAAGATACAAAGATAGGTGGGAGAGTTCCAAGAATTTACAAAAATAATTAAAAAGTATTGACTAACATAAAAAAACATTGTATACTATTACACAATTAAAAAAGGAGAGCTTTTTATGAGAAATATATTAAACAATAAAGGATTAAATCATCATCACAGGTAAGCTTGTGTCTATTAGGCACAGGCTTTAACTGCTTGTGCCTTTATTGTTTAAGAAGACCTTAAAGGTACTAAGAATGTATCTTTAAGGTCTTTTTTCGTATTTGTTAAAATTGGTCGCGACATTTTAACAAAAAGGTCTTCAAATAAATAACTAAAGGTGTAAACCTTATTAAATTAACAATGGAGGTAAATGATATGAGTAAAAAAATTTTAATTATTGTAGGAGTAATATTAGTAATTGCAATTATAGGAGTGGCAATTACATTTAACAAAAATAGTAAAGAAGAGGACAATACATTTGTATTGGGAATGGATGATAGTTTTCCACCAATGGGATACAGAAACGAAAATAACGAATTAGTAGGTTTTGACATAGATTTAGCTCAAGAGGTTTGTAATAAATTAGGGATGAAATTGGAAGTTCAAACTATATCTTGGGCAGCTAAAGAACAAGAACTTGATTCAGGAAATATTGATTGTATATGGAATGGATTTGGATATACAGAAGAAAGAAATGAAGCAATGACATTAAGTAATCCATATGTTAAAGATAAATCAATGTTTGTTGTAAAAGGTAGTTCAAGTTATACAAATCAAGATGAATTAAAAGGTAAAAAGATTGGTGTTCAGAGTGGTTCTGTACAAGAAAAGAGATTAAATGAATCTGAATATGGTAAGGAGTTAGACGAAGTAATAGGATATACAGATTATTTAACAGCCCTTATGGATTTAGAAACAGGAAATATAGATGCAGTATATATGAGTCAAATTTCCGGAAATTATATTATACAAGATCAAGACAAGGATTTTAAAACATTTGATGCTATTGGAATAGGTGAAGAATCAAAAGGAATGGTTATAGCATTTAAAAAAGGAAATACAGCTTTAAAGGATAAAGTAGAAAATGCATTAAATGAATTAAAAGCGGAAGGAAAATTAAAAGAATTATCAGAAAAATGGCTTGGAGCAGATTTAACAGCTTAGGATTTTTGGGACGGTACTTTTTTCTAATTTAGAAATTTAATTAATTCAAAAATAAAAGAGGGATTTTAGGAACGTCCCCAAAATCCCGAGGAGGAAAAGATGGAAAATTTTTTAAATTTATTAAAAATTTTATCAGAAGGATTGGGAACAACTCTACTAATCTTTTTGCTTACGTTAGGTTTTGGAATTCCAGCAGGAATACTAGTTGCAGTTGCCAGAAATTCAAAATGTAAGTTAGTAAATTTAATTACAAAATTATATATTTTAATTATTAGAGGAACACCAATGATGTTACAAATAATTTTTATATATTTTGCACCATATTATTTGTTTAAGGTAACCTATGACAGGTTTGTAGCAATAATAATTGCTTTTGTAGTAAACTATGCAGCATATTTTGCAGAAATATTTAGAAGTGGAATTTTAAGTATACCGAAAGGCCAAAAAGAAGCAGCTTTTACATTAGGATTTAGCAAAACACAAACTTTTTTTAGAATATTACTTCCACAGATTGTAAAAAGAATATTACCAGCCATGTCAAATGAAGTAATATCATTAATTAAAACTACTTCATTAGCACAAATAATAGGAATTACAGAAATCTTTGCATTAGCACAAAAACAAGCAAGTTATCAATTTTCTATTTTGCCATTATGTGTGGCAGGATTGATGTATTTAGTCTTATGTACAATAATTACTTATGCATTTAATAAGGCTGAGAAAAAATATAGTTATTACACTATAACTTAAGAAAGGAGCGAGAAGAATGAATAATATATTAGAAATCGAAAATTTGGTAAAAAGATTTGGAGAGAACTATGCAGTAAAAAATGTTTCTTTTTCTGTAAATGAAGGTGAAGTATTAGCAATAATTGGCTCTTCTGGCTCTGGTAAATCTACAGTGTTAAGATGCATAAACCAATTGGAAAAAATAGATGGTGGAAACATAAAAATATGTGGCGAACCTATGACAGAAGAAGTTAAAACAACTAATAATCTGCCTAAAAAGTATAATAAAAAGAAAAACAAGGTTATATATACAGCTAAAGAAACGTTAAATAGAATGAATTTAGAATGTGGAATGGTATTTCAAAATTTTAATTTATTTCCTCATTTATCTGTTCTAGAAAATGTAACTGAAGCAATGATACAAGTTTTAAAAAAATCTAAGGAGAAAGCTGAAAAGGAAGGTATCAAAATTTTAACGAGAATGGGTCTAGAATCAAAAATAAATCAATATCCTTGTAATTTATCAGGTGGAGAACAACAAAGGGCTTCTATTGCGAGAACACTTGCTATAAATCCAAAGATTATTTTTATGGATGAACCTACAAGTGCACTTGATCCAGAACTTGTAGGAGAAGTACTTAAAGTTGTAAAGCAACTTGCAAGTGAAAAAAGAACAATGGTAATAGTAACACACGAAATAAGTTTTGCAAGAGAAATTGCAGATAGAGTTATTTTTATGAGTAAAGGAGAAATTATAGAGGAAGGTAAACCAGAAGAGGTTATAGATAATCCAAAAAAGGACAGAACAAAAGAATTTTTAAAAAGATATTTAAAATAGAGGAGGTATTTATGTTAGAAGAAATAAAACCATGTAAGGTAATGAAATACTTTGAAGAGATAAGCAAAATTCCAAGAAAATCGGGAGAAGAAGATAAGATTGTAGAATATTTAAAAAACTTTGCGATAGAGAGAAATTTAGAATATTATACAGATAATTATAGAAATATAATAATAAAAAAGAATGCTACACCAGGTAAAGAAAACAGTCCTGCCATTGCATTGCAAGCACATACAGATATGATTTGTGAAAAGCTACCTGAAAGTAATCATGACTTCTCTAAAGATGGTCTAGAGTTATATGTAGACGGGGATTTTATAAAAGCAAGGGGAACAACACTTGGAGCAGACAACGGAATAGGTGTTGCAATTATATTAGCTGTGTTGGATTGTGAAAAGATAAAAGTACCTAAATTAGAATGTATTTTTACTTCAGAAGAGGAAACAACAATGTTAGGTGCGATAAATTTAGATTTAGCTAACATAGAAAGTAATAGAATAATTTCGTTAGATAATGGAAAAGAAGGAAAAATTTTAATTAGTTCAGCAGAATGTAATGAATGGAAAGGAAAAGTAAATTTTACAAGAGAAAAAACAGCTAAGCCAGGTTTCGAATTAGTATATGATAATTTTAAAGGAGGTCACTCTGGTGGAAATATAGGGGATGAAACAAGAGGAAATCCGATAAAATTAGCAATAGAGATATTAAAAAAATTGGAAGATGTCCAGCTATCAAATATAACAGGTGGAAGCAGGGTGAATGTTATTCCAAGAGAGATGTCAGTTAAATTTGTTACAGAAAACAAAAATGCAGAAGAAATTATAACAAAAGAAATAACTAAACAAAAAGAATTTTATGGAAAAGAAGTAAAAATAGAATTAAATAAGGATTTAGAAATTATAGAGGTAATAAATAAAGAAAATAGCAATAAAATAATAGATTTTATTAAAGAATTTCAAAATGGAGCCATAAAGAAAGATAAGAAAGGAAATGTATTACAATCAGGTAATATGGCAAAGGTAAAAACAAATGAAAATGATATAGAGATAGAATTTTCAGAAAGAAGTAATGTACCAGCATTCGAAAAAGAATACTTAGAAAATTTAGAAAGTTTAATAAAAAAATATGACATAGAAATAGTATGGAATCAAACCTTAAAAGGTGTACCAAAGAGAGAAAAAAATACTTTAGCAAGTGAATGTGAAAAGGTATATAAAGAGCTTTATAATGAAGAGTTGGAAGAGATTGTATCACAAGGAGTAGTAGAAGGAGGATTTTTTATAAATAAAAAACCGAACTGTGAATATGTGTGTATAGGACCAAACACATTTGACGTACACAGCCCAAGTGAAAGACTTTCTATAAGTTCTACCAAAAAGATATGGAAATTTATTAAAGAATTATTAAATAAAATGTAAAACTATTGCGAAAAAATAAAAAATATAGTTTAATTATATTTGTATAGATTATCTTTTTTGGAAAGAAGTGATGTGATGAAAATATTAAAAAATCTTTTAGAAAACGATAATTGTATAAGAACTGAAAAAGATTTTCCTATAGAAGGAATGGAGTATTTAGATATAGTACCATTATTGCTAGATGCAGAAATTTATAAAGAAATTACTAATATTTTTGTAAAAGAAATTAGTAATAAAAACGTACAATATATTGTATCACCAGAATCCAGAGGATTTTTCTTTGGATGTCCAGTAGCAGAAAAAATGAAACTTGGTTTTATTCCAGTAAGAAAAAAAGGAAAATTACCTCCTACTACAGTTCAAACTACATTTGAGTATGTTAAAGAATATGGTAAAGATGAATTGGAATTACCTAAGTTAATAAATAATGAGGAATATAAAGATAAGAATTTTTATATTATAGATGATATTTATGCAACAGGAAATACAGTTCAAACATTAAAAAAAGAGATAGAAAAATTAGGTGGAAATGTAGTTGGAATTTCGGTTGTTATTAATATAAAAGAACTAAATAATGATGAGTTATTTTCAATTTTAGATGTAAACGAAGAATAGTAAAGAAAGGAATAAGCAAATGAAAAGAAAGATAATTACAAGTATAATTTTATTTATAGTAATAAGTTTATGTATGACATTTACAAAAGCAGATAATACAATAGATGTTAATAATTTAGATGATATAAAAGATTTAATACAGTCAAGTTCAGAAGGTAATGTAGATATTTATGATGTTTTACAAGCATATAAAGATTTAAGTGAAAAATATAGTAATGAAGAAATTGCAACAGCAATCGAAGAAAATAAAGAATTGTTAACAGAACAAGGAATAAGTGAAAATGTTATAGATTCTGGAACTAGTGTGTTAAGATCTGTTGATGCAAAACAATTAAATAAGATTCTTTCAGAAGATATTAATATAGATGAAATACAGCAACAATTAGAAGATGGAGCAACTCCAACAGAAATATTAAATAATATTCAGCAAGATATGAGTACAACAGATAAAATATCTTTAGGAGTTAATCTAATAATGGCATTTACAGTCGTAAAGACTATAATGTGGATAATTGTTGTACTTATAATTTATAATATTATTGTTAGATGGAGAATTTATAAAAAAGCTGGAAAACATGGTTGGGCAGCGCTAATACCAATATATAGAGATGTTGTTATGTATAAGATATGTGATGTATCACCATGGGTATTATTGTTATTACTAGTACCAGTAGTAGGTTGGTTTGCATTAATAATTATAAATATTTATACAAAATTTACATTAGCAGAAGGCTTTGGAAAAGGAATTGGGTTTGGATTTGGTTTATGGATATTAGGCCCAATATTTGAAGCAATTTTAGCATTCTCTAGAAAATCAAAATATATAGGATTTAATAGAAAATAGACTGTAATTTTTACAGTCTTTTCTTATTTTGAATTAAGTAACATAATATATGCTATTATCATCTTTAGATAGGGGCGTTTAAAACTAAAAATATTGATATTTTCGCCCAAATGTGGTATAATAAAAAGGTAGTATGGTGTAAGGAGAAAAGATATGTTTAATGAGAAAAAATTTAAATTTGATATAGAAAATTTAAAACAAGATTTAGCTATAGAAGATATGTATGTAACAGAAGAGGACATATCTTTATTAAGAGATTATCAGGAACAAAAAATAACAGAACAGGATATGATAAATAAAATAAAGAAAATGTCTTTATAAGGGGCTGGTTTTATGTATGATCTATATGAAGCTAGGAATTCTATATACTGTTATGAAAATACAGATATACTAAAAAATAAATTAAATATAAAAGATAAAGAAAAACTATATGATTATGAAAGAAAAATAGTTGTTGCAAAATTATTTATATTAAGACAAAAAGAGATAACAGGGAATTTTGATATTCATCATTTTGTAGGAATTCATAAATTCCTGTTTGAGGATATATATGATTTTGCAGGATTATTTAGAAGTGAAAATATTGCAAAAGGTAACTTTAGATTTGCAGAATGGGAATATATAGAACAAGAATTAATAAAATTATTGGATAAATTAAAAGAAGAAAATTATTTACAAGGATTATCTAAGAAAGAATTATCGAAGAAACTAGCATATTATATGGCAGAATTAAATGTTTTGCACCCATTTAGAGAAGGTAATGGTAGAGCAATAAGGGAGTTTATAAGGGAGCTTGCTGCTTGGAATGGATACGAATTAGATTTAACTAAAACAACTCCAAAAAATATGTTAGATGCATGTATAGAATCGGTAGTTGACACAAGTAATTTAGAAGAAATTTTATATAAATGTTTAGTATAGTCACCATTAAAGCATGGTGGCTATATCTTTGTGCTTAAAGCTTGTAATAAAAAAATTATAAAGAGGGGTATTAATATGAAAAAGTATTATTTTAGTTCAGAAAGTGTAACAGAAGGACATCCAGATAAATTATGTGATTATATATCAGATAAGATATTAGATGAATGCTTAAGACAAGACGAAAATTCAAGAGTAGCAGTTGAAACATTTGCTTCTAGCAATAAGATTACAATTGCTGGGCAAATAACTTCAAAAGCTAATTTAGATATAGAAAAAATCGTGAGAGATACTATAAAAGAAATTGGTTTTGATAATAGCGAAACAGATATTGATTATAGAACTTGTGATATAGATATAAATATTACTAAACAAAGTGATGATATTGCACTTGGAGTAGATATTGGTGGTGCTGGTGATCAAGGTATTATGTTTGGATATGCAACAAATGAAACAGAAAATTATATGCCATATGCAATATATATTGCACATAAATTATCTAAAAGATTAACAGATGTTAGAAAACAAAATATAATACCATATTTAAGACCAGATGGAAAAACAGAAGTAACAGTAGAATATGAGAATGATATTCCAAAAAGAATAGAGAATATATTAATTTCTACTCAACATTTAGCTAATATTAGTATGGAACAATTAAAAGCAGATGTAAAGAAATATGTAATAGATGAAGTGATTCCACAAGACATGATTGACGAAAATACAAAAATTTTTATTAATCCAACAGGTAGATTTGTTATTGGCGGACCTTTAGGAGATACAGGACTTACAGGAAGAAAGATTATTGTAGATACATATGGTGGATATGCAAGACATGGTGGTGGTGCTTTTTCTGGAAAAGATGCTACAAAAGTTGACAGATCTGCTGCATATATAGCAAGACATATAGCTAAAAATATTGTAGCAAATGGATATGCTAATAAATGCGAGATTCAATTATCTTATGCTATTGGAATAGAAGAACCTTTATCTATATATGTAAATACTTTTGGAACAAATAAGATAGAAGAAGAGGAAATTATTAATAAAATAAAAGAAAAATTTGATTTGACTCCAAATGGAATTATAAAATATTTGGACTTACAAAAACCTATATTTGCTAAAACTACTAACTATGGACATTTTGGAAAAGATTGTTTACCTTGGGAAAAAATAATAAAAATGTAATTAGGTGATAAAATGGAAGAAAAAACAAATGTAATGAGGATATTAGATAAGCATAAAATAATTTATACAAAACATACTTATGATTCATCAAAAGCTATAAGTGGAGTAGAAGTTGCTGATTTCTTAGGAGAAGACTATAACAGAACTTTTAAGACTTTAGTTACAGTTCGGAAAATCTGGTGAACATTATGTTTTTGTAGTTCCTGTTGCAGAAGAACTAGATTTAAAAAAGGCTGCAAAAGCAGTAAATGAAAAAAGTATAGAGATGCTTAAATCTAAGGAATTATTACCTCTTACTGGTTATATTCATGGTGGATGTTCTCCAATAGGTATGAAGAAACAATTTAAAACTGTAATTCATGAAACTGCCCAAAAATATGATACGATAATGTTTAGTGCAGGGAAAATAGGATATCAAGTAGAGATGAATGTTCAAGATTTAAGTAAAGTTATAAGGATAGAATTTGCAGATATAATAAAGGCTGAAAGTTGAAAATTATTATAAAATATGTTAGAATATAAGCATATAATTGTTAAAAATTATATAAAAAACACATAAGGAGAGTGGTTATCAAATTCACATAAGAGACTTTATAAAAGCTGATTATGTGTTATCAGTCTAATAAAAAACACGAAAAAGAAAAAAGAATTGGAGAGTGTTTAAAATGGAAAGTGCCTCGGGTAGTATTACTCTTAAAAAGGCAACTAGAAAAGACATCAAGGAAATCACAGAATTAATTTATATTACAGAGCCAGAACCAGAGCTCGAATGGGGATATGGTTCTGAAAAAGAAAGAAAAGATGTATTAGAACATTTAATGAAAATTAAAAATAACCGATTTTCATTAAAGAATTTTATTGTTGCAAGAAAAGACAATAAGTTAATTGGTATGGCATTATTAATTGATGGTAAAGATATTGACAGGTTAACAATTAATAGTGAGAAAAAAGTAGTAAAAATTCAAAAAGGATTTTTAAACAAATTGGGATATATTTATTCATCAATAAGAGATTATTTCTTCTTTAGAGAATGTGAAGATGATGAGTTTTATATATCTAATATAGCTATTAAAAAGGAATATAGAGGAAACGGATATGCTAAGATTATGATTGATAAAATTAGCAAAATGGCCAAAAGAAAAGGTTATGATAAAGTTTCTTTAGTAGCTAAAAATGATAAATTGATTAAGTTCTATGAGAGTTTAGGATTTGATTTAATAAATAAAAGAATAAGAAGAATGGTTTCTGAAATATAAAATATGGATAAGCATGAATATGTAAATTCATGCTTATTTTTTGTTTAAAAAAGAGAAAGTCCCACATACCGAAGTATGTAGGGCTTCTCTAAAGATGCACTATCCGTCAATACGTTCAAAGTACGGGTCCGGAGACCACAATACTTGACCATCAGTGGTCATGACCATATTGATAGTTAAGCCGTTGTCCAGTTTTAATGGCAAACCATAATTACATCTAAAGGTGTAATCAGAGCTGTTAAGCTCATACTCTTTGGTACAAGAGTAATCAGAATACAGCTTCCTATCAGGAAGCAATCTGTAGGTGTTACCATCTGACGACCAGAAATAGAGATCGAGAAACTCCTGGAAGGTAAGACCTCCTTTTGTTTCGACTCCATTTTGCAACTCACTAACTTGATTATTCAAGTCAGCGATTTGTGCATCTTTGTCGGCAATCTGCTGATTCAGACTGTCAATTGTTTTCTGCACATTACTTTCATCCTGAGCAGTGGATGCAGTTGCATCACTTGTTTGAGCCACATCTGTTGGCGTATTATCGTTTACAGATGTTGTCTGCTCTGTTGTTTGTGTATCGTCGGACTTTTTCTGGTGAGTCTGACTCCACCAGGTAGCGAATATCAATAATGCTACAATAATTAAAATTGTTCCGATGACCCGTTTCCAACAAATTTTGTTTTTTGACATATAAATGCCCTCCTTCTGCAGATTAATAAGTTAATTATGCCACTTAATTAACATAAAATCAAATTGACAAAAAAAAGTAAAATAAGATATAATCTACATTATGTAACCCGAAGTTTATAGGTTCAGAAAAATAATTATTAGGAGGAACAAAGATGAGAATACGGACTAAAGCAGGGATAGAAGCTTTACCAGAGGGAAGAATAAGAGAGTTGGCAGAAACTACACTAAAAGTATTAAATCTGCAGGACTTTATTGAAATGGAAGTCGATGATGTATATGATGATATTTCAGAAGGGATGTTCATAAGAACAAGAGATGAAGAGATAAGTATTTCGTATCCAGGAGTAGAGAATGGAATGCTTGAATATAGATATTTGAAGCGAAAACAAAAAACAGACGGAATAAAAACATCTTCTTATGTTATTAGAGAAGATTCTTTAGTCATCAAGCAACATACCGGTGGTTTTAGAACAATAAACATGACTGGTAAAACAGATTTTTTTGCTTTATCCAAGAAAGCTCCACAAATTCTAGAACTATTGAATAGCAGAAATGGTTTTGATCCGTTGGATATGATTCCAAGAATAAGGAAAATGTTAGGTTGTAGTCTTAAAGATTTTGAAAAGTTTTGGATTGAAAATGATATCTTGCTGATAGAAGCTGGAAATATTGTGGAATTGGGTGAAAGAACAAAGGAATATTCTGTGTCGTATTCAGCTGATAGATTCTGGTATAGAGATAAATATTATGAGATTAGGCTTATGCCTAAAGATGAAATAGAAATCTCAGTAACTGGAAAATATAAAGAGCTTAAAGATGTTTCAATTAGTGATATAAGAAAAATCGCTGATAAAAAGAGAAAAGAAATGAAAGAGAAAGTAGAAAAACTTTCGACAGAAATATAATCTAGTTTTATCACCTGTAGAGAAAAACAGGCTTAAGCAATGAAAGTTTAAGCCTGTTTTCTCTATTTTTTAGTCATTATCTTTATTACAACCACAGTCAGAGGTTTGCATATTATCACAATTCATATAAAACTTCTTTTCTGCTAGTTTATCTTGAACTCCACGTAAAGCTTCACCAAACCTTTGGAAATGAACTATTTCTCTTTCTCTTAAATAACGAAGAGGGTCAACAACATCTGGTTCATCACGACATAAATCTATTAATTTTTCATAAGTTGCACGTGCTTTTTGTTCTGCTGCTAAGTCTTCTTGTAAATTAGCAATTATATCACCTTTACAAGCTAAATATGCAGCAGTAAAAGGAACTCCGGCAGCAGATTGTGGATATACATCAACTCCATGTGGTGTGTGTTTGTTATCTATCCTAAAAAGAAATTTTTTAGGTAACTATTCATTTTGTATTTTTCATATATTGTATTTTTAAATATGGGAGTTATTGAAATTTTCAAAGGTTAATTTTACGACATTTCCTACTACTTTATAAAATGACTGATATCTTAATAAAATTTAGTGTTTTTTTTATGTTAAAAACGACAGTTTCTTGTGTGGTGGTTAGGTTGGTGATAGCCATATCGCCAACCTAGCCGGGTACACTTACGGATTAATTATTAAAAAAATTATTTGATTTATTATAGTTTGATTAGAAAGGATGATTTATGTGAAAGATTATGAAAAAAATATTGTATTATTTGTTTATAGATTTAAGATTGTATTAAGTACAAATATAAAATATTTATTAGTTAATAAAAAGTATTATCAAGTTGTTGTAAAAAGATTAGTTGATAAAGGATATTTAAGAAGATATAAAACTAAGTATCTAATGTTAGGACAAGTTGGTAAAACATATATTAAAGAGTTGGGTTATATATATTCAAAACCATCTTACAAAAAAGAATATGTGAAAAGAATGACTACTATTAGCCTTTTAGCAAGTCTTTTTATTGGAAATGGTATAGAATTTACCCCTAGTTTTGAATTAAAAGATTTTACTCATTTTAGAACACAATCAAGACCATTTATCGGTAGCATAAAATTTAATGGAAATGATTACTTAGTATATTATATTTCAAAGAAAAGTAGTAAAAGATTTTGCAATTCCATTATTTATGATTTTCAAAAAGAACAAAAATATAAACAAGCTATTTTATTTATTGAAGATATAAATATGATAGATATAAAAGATTATGCCTTTGGTTCAAATCAATTTATTATTTTTTCATATCCTTTTGAAAACTTGATATATTTATTTAGAGAACAATTTAAAATAGATTATAGAAAGATTTTAGATAAATTTGGATCTACAAATTCTTTTATTAGTAAGTGGTATTTTTGTGATTATGAAACCCAAAATAAACAGTTTATCACATTTTTGCCGTTTATTGATTGTGAAAAGATTTATAGGTTAATGACTTTTTGTAGGGAAAATAAAAAATATATGGAAAATTTGCAGATAGTTTGTTCAAAAAATGTAACTAATATTTTAAATAAATATTTTGCAATTTTAAAGATAAATATTGTAGATTTTGAAAAGTATATAAAAGAGTTTAAAGTTTATCATGTATAATTAAATATTCATGCCCCTAACAAATCAAAAACTGACAAGTTAGAGGCATTTTTTGTTACAGAAGAAATTATTTAGTTTGTTTATAATCTTTTAGAAATTGAATTAATTTGGAAAAAATTGGACTTTGTGAATATTTTGGTACATCATATTCGATAAAGACATCTGCTACTGTTGTAGCACCTTTGTTCATAATTGATTGAACTCTTTTATCATTCATAATTCGACTAGAAACTTTGTCGAAAGAAAATCTACCTTCATCTTGATATTTTTTAGCCATCAAATCTGCTTCCATTTTATCACAAAGATAAGCAAATTGGGCTTCTGGGGTTTTTCTTTCATTAAACTCATCTATTAGGGACGTTATAAAACTCTTTTTTCTCATATTAGCTACAGTTTTTTCAACAGCTTCAGTTCCAAGTTCAGCTTTTTGAGTTGCACTAACTCCACTAAATGGATTTAAATCTCCTATGTTGATTTCTTCTGTCTCATGATAGGCTAACATAGAATTGACCTTAAAAATGTCAATATCTATGTCAAATTCAGAATAGATAGCAAATGCTAATTGTTGTGTACCATAAACATGTTCTGGTATTGATTCTACTCTTTTATCTCTTGATACATTCCAAGTAGTCCATCCAGAACGTTCCACTTCTTTTAATTTAATCGTTTCATAATAAAATCCAAGTACATTTTCCAGTTTTGATTCTTCCATAACCTTATTCCTCCTTAACAAATTATTGTTTACAAGTTTAACTCATTTCTTACTAGCATTAATATAACTTCTGTGTTCCATAGCCCTATTTGCATTAATTTGAGCTTTGATTTCTCTGTCTAATTTTTTTAAAGACTCTGCAGTAGGTTTTTCTTCTGGCGGTATTTTTACTATACGTATTTTACCATTACTTCTTTCAGCAAGTTTTTTCATCATTCTACTAGTAATATTCATAATCCTACCTCCTAATTTAACAACTTTGTTTATTAGTTACATCTATATAAACTGGATATTACCAGATAAATTTATGATAATAGTTTACCACAAATCGTACTTGATTTCAAGAAATTAAAATTTTTTCAAATTTGGGTAGAATTTTTGCTTCATAAGTAATGTATATATAATAGAAGACTTTTTAGTTATAGTGTCCATGCCCTTTCGAATAAGTTTAAGAAAGGGTGATTTATGTGAAAAAGCAAACAAATTTAAAAGTAAAAGAAGTTTTTAAAAATGAAAATAAGAAAAAACAAGAAAAAGCTGTGCAAAGAATATTAAATAAATTAATAAAAAATTTTTTTTGAATATTAACATATGCTATTTGTTTTGATATAATGCATATACAAAATGAATAGTTTACCGATTGGAGGTAAACGTGAAAGTTGCAATTTATTGTAGGCTTTCTCGTGAAGATGATGACAAACTTCACGAATCTGATGAAAGCGAAAGTATCCAAAATCAAAAATCTATGCTAATTAATTATGCAATTGAAAAAAATTGGGATATTTATAATATTTACTGTGATGAGGATTATTCTGGAATTGACAGCGAAAGACCTGAATTTAATAAGCTATTAGAAGATGCTAAAAACCATAAATTTGACATTGTACTTTGCAAAACTCAAAGCAGATTTACTCGTGATATGGAAATAGTCGAAAAATACTTACACAATAAATTTATTGAGTGGAATATAAGGTTTGTAAGTCTTGTAGATCATGTTGATACTTTAGACAAAGGAAATAAAAAATCAAGGCAAATTAATGGTTTAGTGAATGAATGGTATTTGGAGGATTTATCAGAAAACATTAGAAAAACATTTGACAGCAAAAGAAAACATGGATTACATATTGGTTCTTTTGTATGCTATGGATATAAAAGAAGTCCAGAAAATAAAAATAAACTTGTTGTTGATACAGAAGTTGCAGATAGTATTAAATTAATTTTTAATCTTTACGAACAAGGAAATGGTGTTACCAAAATTGCTCAAATATTAAATGATAAAGGAATTTTAACACCTACTAAATATAAACAATCACAAGGAATAAATTTTAAAAATCAAGGCAAAAATATTGATTATTGGTGCGAATCTACAGTTAGTAAAATATTAAAAAACGAAGTCTATATTGGTAATTTGGTACAAGGTTATAATAAGAAAGTAAGCTACAAATCTAAAAAAATGAAAAATCAGCCTAAATCAGAATGGATTATTGTAGAAAATACTCACGAGCCAATTATTACAAAAGAACAATTTTATAAAGTTCAAGAGATTTTCAAAAGTAAAACAAGAAGATGTAAAAATGGCAAAGTACATCTATTTGCAAACAAGCTAGTATGTCTAGATTGTGGGGCAAAACTTTATAAATGCCAAAATGATAGGGGCTACATTTACTTTTCTTGTAAAGGCTCTAAGAAACTATATGGCACTTGCTCAACTCATTCTATTGGTTACGAAAATCTAAAAAAATTAGTAACTGAAAAAATTAGAGAAAAAATTTTAGAATTTTATAATTTTGATAAAATATCAGATGATTTATTTATTTCAAATGATAACTTAAATAAAACTAAGTTATTGCAAAAGAAAGTAGATATGCTTTCTAAAGAAATGGAAGATATCAATAGAGCAATAAAAGAACTGTATTTGAACAAAGTAAGTGGTAAAGTTCCAGAAGATGTATTTGATGATTTAAATTCTTCTTTTCTATCTGATAAATCAGCAAAGCAAAAAGAATTATCAAAAATCGAAAATGACTTATCTAATCTAAAAGAAAAAGAGTTAAACAGTAAATTTATAAACGAACAAAAAGAAAAAATAATTAATCACTTTAAAGATTTTAAAGAGCTTAATTATGATACTGTAAATAGCTTTATAGATTATATTGAAATTGGAGAAAAAGACAAGCAAAAAAATACTCAAGATGTTATTATTCATTGGAATTTTTAGCTAAAATTTATTAACGAAAATGGATATAAGTATAGTAATATTAAGTATTTTATGATATAATATAAGAGTAGTTTTAAAAAAGTTTAGGAGGATTTTATATGTCTAATGAAGAAAATTATATAATTGAAAATGAAACAACTGATACTGCAAAAAAACAAGAATACTGGAATACTGGTATTGGATTAAATAAGGTTGACAATTTAGAACCTTCTAAGTATTTATTAGACCTATCTCAAAAAAATATTAATGGAGAATTAAAGTATAATGAAGTTGAAAACTTATTAAAGACATATTATGAAACACAAAACTCTAATGATATAAACATTCAAAGAGAAAAAGAATGTGATTTAGTATCTTTAAGAATTGCTCAACTGTTAGAAGATAAAAGTTTTGGTTTTAGTCCTATTACTTTAAAGAATATTCATAAATACTTATTTAAAGATATTTATGATTTTGCAGGTAACTATAGAAATTATAATATTACTAAAAAAGAGGACATCCTTAATGGAGATACTGTTAAATATGTAAATTATCAAGATATCGAAAGCTATTTTGATTATGATTTTAAAGAAGAAAAAGAATTTGATTATTCAAAACTAAATAAAGATGAATTAATAAAACATATTGCAAAATTCACTTCAAGCATTTGGCAAGTACATCCTTTTGGAGAAGGTAATACTAGAACAACAGCAGTATTTATTGAAAAATATCTTAATAATATGGGATTTAATGTTAATAATGATATGTTTAAAGAACACAGTTTATATTTTAGAAATGCTTTAGTTAGGAGTAATTATGGAAATATTCCAAGAGGAATTTATCCTACATTTGATTATTTAGTAATGTTTTTTGAAAATTTATTACAAGGAAAAAATAACGAATTAAAAAATAGAGATTTATATATTAAAGAATTGTTTGAAAATAACAATTAAAAATTAAAAGCAGGATTAGGAGATATTACAAACCCACCCCATGGTCTGTATAATATGCACCAAGCCCAGCTTTTTCTATTTCTTCAATAGAAGCATTTTTAGTTAATTGGTGAACAATACTTCCTACCATTTCAAGATGTGCGAGTTCTTCTGTTCCATGATGTTGTCAATGGCTAAATTACAAAAATTGCTAAATAACCATTGACAATAAATAAAGCTATATTTTAGGAATTTTTGGATATATATTTAATTCAAAATTTGTAGGGTCTGAATCATGTTTTATGGCTTTTTCGGTTTTTAAATATGTAACTTTTGCAAGAATACTTTTTAATAATATATTTTTATCTTCTGCTGTGTCTAATTTATAATATAAGTCAATTACATTTTCTAATTTAGGAATTATTAATTTTTTTTCTTCTTGTGCTCTTTTATTATTGTCTAAAAGAGAAGAGAATTCTTTTGATTTTTCTTCTAATTTTTTTATAGTTTCTTTTATAGCTATAGAACGACTAATAAATTCATCACTACTATAAATTCCATTTTCTAAAAAATCATAAAGTTTATTTAGTTTTTCATTTTCTTTTTTTATTTCTTTTTCGATAGATAAAGTAGAAGTTTTTAATAGTTTAATATTATCATCTATACTGGTATCATTTATATCATAATTTAGTTTATAGTTTGCAAGCCAAATTTTTAATGCTTCTATTAATTTATCTTCTACAATGTAAAGTTTGGAACTAATATTAGTACATTCAATATTAGGACACATTAATGTAGCAGGTAAGCCTTTCTTATTATATGGCCTTCGTTGCATTGGCTTTCCGCATTTTTCACAAAAGACAATACCGTGTAAGTGGATTTTTAATAGTGTCATTATGTACGACTTTTGGTGGATTTTGTTTTCGTTTTTCTTGGACTATGTTCCAAGTATTAATGTCGATAATAGGTTCATGTAGTCCATCATAAATTAAGTAGTTAGGGTTACGAGGTCTACTTTTAATAATGCGACCATTTTTAGTTTTCTTTATTTCTTTTCTTCTATTCCAAACGACTTTTCCTATATATGTAGGATTAGCCAAAATATCTTTCACAGAAGCAATACTCCATTTCTTGGCAATTCTTGGTTTTAAATTCATATCATTTAATTTTCTTGTTACATAACATATAGAGTTACTTTCTAATGCATATAATCTAAAAATTTCTTTAACAATAAATGCTTCATTTTCATTTATTTTTAAATAATAGCCCTTTTTATCAGCTAATTTTTCTTTTTTATATCCGAAATGGGGGAATATTTCCAACATATTTTCCTTCTGCTACAGATAATTCGCGACCTCTTTGTAAACGTCTATTAATAGTTTTATATTCGCGTCTTGACATAAATAAACCAAACTCAAAATATTCTTCATCAAACTCATTGTCAGGATTGTATGTCTTTACAGGAGTAATGATTTGAGTATGAGAATATTTAAATGCTTTTGCAACTCTACCTTGGTCTGAAGTGTCTCCACGTGCAAGTCTTTCTACTTCGACAACTAATATACCAGTCCACATTTCGTTTTCGACATCTCTTAATAGTTTTTGCATTTCCTTACGTTCACTGATTGTTTCGCCACTTACTACTTCACGATATATTTTACTAATAGTTAGTCCTCTTTTATCGGCTAAATTCGTTAATATTTTTTCATGTCTTGCTAAAGTTTCTCCTTCGCCATATTTTTCAGCTTCTATATCTTCTCTTGATTTACGTAAATAAATTGCATATGTGCCATTAGTTTGCACATTTCCTCCTTTCCTAGCAATTTAAATAATTCAGCTAAATAAATTATATTTAAACTATGAAAAAATTACAATATATAAAATGCTATTTGATAGATATTTTTTTTAGTAAGTGAACAAAAACTATATTTATATATTTCTTTTGAGAATCAATATCAGTAGCGATATAATCGTTATGAATTTTTACTTTTGTGTTTGATAAATCATAATTTTCTAATACTATAATAATCACCTCATTAAAAACTATTAAAGAAGAGATTTAAAAATACCATAAATTTTTTATTTTAACGTTCATAATCATTACGAGTAAATTTGGTGTTTTTTCCTAAACATAGTCCATCTAAAAAGATTTCTGCCTCGTTCCATGTTTTAAAGCAATTTTTTGAGTCTATAGAATACCAGTCTTTATCCTTTATATCTTTATCAATTAAGGCTATAGCTTTGTTATATGTATAAACATTAGAAATATTTAGTAATATTAATTGTTTGTCAGTATCAGAAAGCATATACTTATTAAGTCCCAGTATTCTTTTTTGTAGTTCCTTTTTTGTCATTATTATCATCTCCATTATTTTTTAAAACTGTTGCTAAAGCTAATTGAATATTAATTAGCATGCTCATTAGTAATTTATCAAAAGGAGGGGAGTCATTATATTTGTTATTTCCAACGCCTCTTTCATATATAAATGGAAAATTTGTTCTTTTTTGTTGAGGATTTATTTTTATACTTTTAGCAGATTTACTAGTTAAATCTTTTGAAAACCATATAATATCTTCTTGTGAAATACTTTGAAATTCACGAGATTTTTTATCAATGTTAACTACGACTAAATCTCCTATAATTCGACGAAGTGGAAGAAAAATATTTGGGCGCATAGGAAGTTTAGACTTATTACTATGACAAATAATAAATAGTTTCTCGTATGGAACAATATCAAGTTTTTTTTGTATAATTGCTTTTTTTAATTTATAGATGTTATTAATAATTTTGACTTTTGGAGTTTGTCCCACTTTTTTGTATAAAACTCTAATTGAATTTGTATTTTCAGCTTTTGGAATAATGTTTTTCTTTTTCAAAACTAAACACCTCATTATCTTTCTTCTTCATCAATATGCTGTTTTCCCTTATGCGATAGAGAACGTTTATAATCTTCTTTTGTATATTTTAAGCCAAATTCATTATAATAAGCTCTAATAATCTCGTATGAAAGCCCATGTCTTTTGTTGTTTTTTCTTGGATATACTTTTGGTCTAGCAGCGTTATATCCCATACAATCTAACATCTCTTGAAAATCTGCTAATAGTTTAGCCTCACAGTAATATTTAGTGGTTACCTTATAGAATAAATCATAGATATGACCAACTGGTTTTTTTGATACTTCATTAGAAACAGAAAAATCAATTTCTTCGTACATAATTTTAGCTCCTTTCATTATTTTTTTAAGTTATTAGCTTTGTACAATGTTTGTAAGTTATACTTAAAATGTCTTATTCCTTTTTCTCTTAAAGAGATAACTTTTTTCTTTTGCATTTTTAATCTTCTACAAATGTCAATTAATTTACAGTTTTCAACATATGTAAGATATAATACCTTTCGTTCTATCAAAGGCACAATTTTCATTGCTAGATAATACAATTCGTTAGAAAATATATTTTCTAAATGATTTATATTAACGTCTGAATTATCTATATCTTGAATTGATTTTTTATAATAGTTTTCTGAAATTATCTTTTGAATGTACTCATTGGGAAAAAGGATATATTTATTTGATTTTCTTTTATCTTTCATAGTGAAACTCCTTAAATATATTAGACTTTCGAAAGTCTTTTAGTTCGAACTGAAATAATAATAGACTATAAAATAGAACAATTGATATAAAAACGTGATAAAACTAGACAAATTGAGATTAATTGATATAAAACGAAATAAACCGTTTTAAAAGATATATAATAATCTTTAAAACGGTTTATTTTTCTTACTTTAAAAAAATATATGTATAAAATTACGATAAATGGTATTAGTATTCAAAATCTTCTTTATTTTCCATTTCAATATACCAAATATTTATATTTTCCATTTTGCTAAATTCTTTATCTTGAATTTTTAAATATGCTAGCATTTCATCTGTAAAATCTAAATTATTCTTTGAAACTAAACATTTTCTAGCACTAGTATTATATTTAGTATCTGTACAATAAAAAGCGCCTTTCATTAAGTTATCAATACCATTAGAAATGTTTAAATTTATTTGAGAACATTCTAAACGTATACTTGTTGGTTTATAATTGTTAAATCTGAAAAATGCCATGAAATTATCGGATTGCAAATAACCCTCTAAATAAATTTTTTTAGTTCTGCAATCAGCTAGTTCGATTTTACAATAATCATATTTTTCTATAAGATTTATTACAAACTTACATTTATCATATTTATTTAATGTAGGGTAATAACCAATATAATAGACATATAAGGTATTAGTATTAAAAGGATTGATACTTTCTTTTTTACTAATAACTTTATCAAAACTGTTGAATAATTGATATTCTTCAATGCCTAATTCATTACATAGTAAATATATTTCTTCTGCATTAGGGAGAAGAGTACCTTTTTCAAATCTACCAATAGTTGTTGCACTTTTTTTAATAACTCTTCCTAGATTTTCTTGGCTTCTTCCAATTTGTTTTCTAAATGCTTGTAATCTCCTGCCAAATTCTTTTCTATCAAACTCCGGCATAAAATCACTCCTTAAAAAATATCTACAACATTATTATACCAGTTTTTTACAACCATATCAAGTTATGTTAACCAAAAGATTTGAACTTTACATAAATGTATGATATAATTGTTACAACTTTATAGTAAAAAGAATGGCTTAAAATCTTAATTAATTAATCCATTCCGCAAGCGTAATGCTTGATGTTCAACTTAAAACATTCAGGCATTGCAGTTGCTTGGATTTTTTATACATACGAGATTTTAAACATTGTTGTTTTCCCGTTTGTATTATGTTGAATTTTTACTAAAAGAATTTAAACGAGGGGGAACACGCAATGGAAGAGATGTTTGTTGGCGGGCGGAAGCCCAGGTGGTTAGACCTTTCAGCGTTAAGCCATTCGGCAAATAAAGGAGGGATAATCCCTCCTGTTATATATTTTTATTGTAATTTATAGATATTTAGTGTATAATATAATCAGTATTTTAACTAACTGCAATAGTTAAAATGCCGGCGATAAGCCAAGAAAACATGGGAATTGCGTGTTCTCCCATGTTTCTTTTTTTGCACATAGTGCATTATTTTATGAATTTACTTAAAATTTATTAATATTATTGATAAAAATTAGGCTAAAAATATGAAAAAATACTTGAAATCTGCATACTATGCAATTTTTAATGCGTAGTGTGCAGATTTTTATATTTTGACCAATCTACATAATCATAGTATATTTTTAATAAATAATAAATTCTTTAGCAGAAAAGAGGGGAAAGAGATTGCAAGATTTTAATAATAGACAATTAAATATTATAATTCGTAATAATCTTCGTTTATTAGGCATTAAATCTTGCAACAAAAGTACAAAGATACTTGCGAAAACTATATTTTATGTTAAAAGCAGAAATATACTACTTGAGGATTATAAAGCTAATGAGATTTATTGTAGTATTTCAAAATTATATAACAATACTACACCTAAAAAAATAAAAGATAATATTAATTATGCTTTATCACATAGAGATATGTTAAAATCAAAGCAAAACTTTAAAAGAGTATTTAATTTTGAATATTCAGAAGATGTATTTGTAAATAAGAATTTTATTGAAGAGTTTAGTAATGCTATACTTTGAGAAAATATATGATTGACATGCTTATTGTTTCCATGATTGTTTGCTTTTATAATGAAAAATATAGATATTAATTTGTTTAGATAATAATAAAATTGTAAAGGATGGTTATAAATGAAAAAAATAAGATATTTACATTTGCAATATTACTAATTATAAGTATAATTTATTTTATCTGTTCATATTTAGGAATAGCTTTTTTTAAGGAAGGATTTGGAATGATTGATGTTGTTTTGCTAGAAATTTTAGGTAACTCACTTATAGTAGGGATTGTCACATATTTCTCTACTAAATCTATTAGTGAATATTTACAAGAAAAAGAATTTAAACGAAATAATATTATTGAAGTTGAATATGGAAAAACTCCATACAAAATAGCTAGCTATGAGATACTTATATAAATAATAGTGTTATTTATGAAATGGACGAAGAAAATAAAGAAAAAATTGAAAAGGTTTTTCAGAAATACTTGGAGTGGATGCTATTATAAAAAAGAAATAGCATTTATTAATCTTCTTTTTATTAGTAACCTTTTAAAATCAAAATTTAGCTTTTATAAAATATGGAAAAAAACATATAATGAAATGTTTTCAAATGAAGATTTTAATATGTTTTTCAAATTTGTTAATATATTATCCAATATAAGGTTTTATAATTTAAGGAATTTCAGTAAAAACAATATTGCCAGAAGAATTTTTTTGGAAAATAAAAGGGTAATATCTAAATTTAATTTGTTTCCAAACCAAAATATTATATTAGGATATTTTTATGAGAAAAATGTAAATATTGAGATATTAGTTTTTTATCGTGATTTTAAAGGGAAAGAGAAATATAAAAAAATATAATGGGTTTTCAATATCAAGTACAAGAAGATAATTCTTCTGCATATATTGGCTTAGATAAATTAATGAAATAACTAAATGCCTATTAGTAGACAGATTGTAAATATCTTTTGTGAAGAAAATATGCATTATAAAAATTTCTATATTATTGATTATATACGAAGGCTTCGATGTTGAATTCAAAGATTATTTTATTTGACGATATTAAAAATGTAATTGATGAATAAAAAAATATAAAACTAAAAAAGTGTAAATATAGTCAATATTTACTCTTTTGCTTTTTAAAAAGAAAAAAATGATAAAATTATTATAATTTTTGTAACAAATTGTTTGTTAAATCGTCTTATATATGAGGAGGTCAAAATTGTGCACGATATTGAAACAATATATAAAGAATATTTTCAAACAGTATATAAGTACTTAATATGCTTAACACATAATGAAGATATTGCAGAAGAACTAACGCAAGAAACTTTTTATAAAGCAATACAAAAAATTAATACATTTAAAAATGATTGTAGAATATCTGTATGGTTATGCCAAATCGCCAAAAATTTGTGGTATGATGAGCTAAAAAAGAGTAAACGAATAAAAGACATTAGAGAAGAAGAATATTTATCAATACAAACAAAAATCGATATGGAAGAAAATATAATTTTTCAGGAAGATAAGAAAAAATTATACCAAAGAATAAACAATCTTAATGAACAAATGAAATCAGTGATTTATTTAAGAATAATTGGTGATTTAAGCTTTAAAGAAATAGGTTCAATTCTAGGCAAGACTGAAAATTGGGCAAGAATAACTTTTTACAGAGGAAAAGAAAGGTTAAAGGAGGAAAAAGAGTATGAAGGCAAACAATGAATGCAAAATTGTTCAAGATTTATTGCCAAATTATATTGAGAACTTAACTAGTAATGAAACATCAGAATTTATAAAAGGACATTTAGATAATTGTAAAGAGTGTAATGAAATTTATAATAAGATGAACATAAAATTAGAAAGCAATACAGAAAATTCAACAAAAAAAGAAATTAACTTTTTTAAAAAGTATAATAAACGATTATTTTTATTTAAATTAATAATA
>OGQB01000947.1_pt1 | contig 27228 bp, 33 predicted proteins | sample 1553071 | NCBI WGS metagenome assembly OGQB01 (sample SAMEA2580284, study PRJEB22360) | human gut metagenome | biome: human gut; feature: human-associated habitat; material: faeces | place: Denmark | collected 2008/2010
AAAATCAAGAATTGGTGGAGCAGTATGGGATATGCCGGGCGCCTACCTTGGTAGTAGTGGCAGAAGAAAAGGCAGTGTTGCTGCCGGGGCTAAGTGCAGTCAAACACTTTATAGATACTCAGAAACATCGAATATAACAGAGTACAAAATCCCCTGTGGAATAATGAACAGGTCCAGTAAAAACGGACAATAAACAAAATCCCCCTGTGTAGGAAAATAGACTACACAGGGGGATTTTATGAAGAAACGAAAATATTAACACACAACAAATGTTAGAGGCGATCCAAGAAATGTTGGGACAGAGGATGAGCCAGCGGGAAGTAAAAAAATACTGGGACTTACGGTGTATAGACCAGTATATCAACTACTGAAAAGGGAACGGAAAAAGTGTATACGGTCTTTGTCGGTCTCCATTGCTACAATTTCCCAACTATTAGAGTTACAAATATCAAAAATCTTTTTCTTAACAGCGTTAGTAACGCCGCTATTTAGTAGCTGATTTCCATATTTTTGCAACCAATACAGATATGTACCTTTAGATTATATTTACGCTTATTGTGACGATTATATCTGTTATCCACAATATCCTCCCTCTCGTTTGACTTTTACTAATTATTTTAATTAAAAATATACTGAGTATGGTAAATACCCGGTAAATCCGGTTCTTCCGACGCGGCAGTTTCGCCGAAGCTATGCTGGAAAGAGAAATCGTGACCGCTATATCGCGGCCCACCCATTGTGCGAGCAATGCAGGCAGGCCGGTAAGATCACCTCTGCCGAGAAAGTCCACCATATCCTGCCGCTATCCAAAGGTGGCACTCATGTGGAGAGCAATCTTATGACCCTATGCAAACGATGTCATTCTGAGATTATTGCCCGTAAAGGTGGTCGGTGGGGCTAAAATTTTTTTGGTAAATAAGGCAAATAGAGCTTGCAATCACACGGTGTTTCCGCTAAGATGTATCCACATCAGAGAAAGGCGGTATTATCATGAGAAGCGTAAGCAACTTGAAAGCCCGCGTACAGCGCGACGCAGAATTTTTCAAACACCTGCTTGCGGATGTACCCGCAAGGAAGGTGCTGGCTATGGCCCAGCAGAAATACCCCGAAGCCTCCATGTATGAGGGACGCACCAGGCGCATCTATTTTACAGCCAAGACGGATGGCTGGTTTCGCTGGGTGGAGCTGGTCGGCGGGCGGATTATGTTCCGCACGGTATACATCCCCAGCAAGGAGGACGAATAATTCTGGCTGTATGGAACATAAACAGGCAGAAAAATACCGCTACCCGGTCAAGAGTGGCGGCAGGTTTACTTGTTCAAGAAATCAGCGGGGAGAATGGCTGGAACTGCCGAACCGGCAAAATCTTTGATATTGCGGGTAAGGATGTAACTGGCCCCATTGCGCTCGGCCACAGCATCTACCACCGCATCCTCAAAATCCGGCATTGCCCGCATGAGGGCGGTGTGTATATCCATTCCCTGCACATCGGCAAAGCTCACAAGCTGGGCGAGTTGTTCAATCTGTTCCTTGGCCTGCTGAGCAGCCCCAAGGGATTTACGCAGCATATAGAAAATGTCGGTGGCGGTAAGTGCGGAGATCAGGCACTCGGCATCGTTTTCAATGGCCTTTCGCAGCGCTTGATAGGAATCTGCGAAGAATGGCTCCCGCTTTTGCAGGATGTCTAAGATTACGTTTGTGTCAATCAGGATTCTCATTGTCTGGCCAGCCGCTCCTCTCGTATGGTTTCTTCATCTATGGCGGAGTCCTTTGGAACAATCCCAACAAGGCTGTCCAGTACCGCCAGCTTGTTTACGGTAGGGCTGGTGAGCCGGGCAATGTTCTTGCCGTTTTTGGTAATGAATATGTCCTGCCTCATTGCCATTTCCAGATATTTGCCGAGGTTAGTCTTGAACTCAGTTGCGGTTACGATCATAATATGCGCCTCCTTCATGGTGTATAGTATGTTTTTCTGCATCTTCATTATACGCAAATCGAACGAAAATGTCGAGAAATAGCACGACAAATTTCGTTCGATATTTTTGCCGGAAGGGGATATGCAAATCTCTACAAATCGCACGACGGTCAGCGGGCGTGGGGTATATACCCCGCATTTTCAAAGAGAGGAAGTGGTGGCTATGGCAAACGGCCACGGAGGAGCCCGGATCGGCGCGGGCCAGAAGAAAAAGGCGCTGTCGGATAAGCTGGTCGAGGGCAATCCGGGCAAAAGAAATGGAGCTTGCCGATACTGCTGACCTCCAAGGAGAGAAAATGCCGCCGCCCCGCGACTATCTGGTGGCCCGGTAGAAAAACGGCAAGGAGCTTCTGGTGGTTGAGGTCTACGAGTGCACATGGGCTTGGATTTATGAGCGGTGCTGTGCCCATTTGATTCCCGCGCAGATATTGGAGCAGTACACCATGACAATCTCCCGCTCACCTGTATGAAATGTTGTTCCTTTAGAAATGGCTTGTGGGGAATACAAGCCATTTTGCTCTTGAAAAGCTCAAAGCCGCACCGCTTTTCTGAGTAGGGAGCAAGCAGAGTTTCCATTGAGACCTGCAATTCCCCTGACAGCTTATATACCGTTTCCGCACTGCATTTTTCAAGCCGCACTTTACCGTTTAAAATATCGCTCAGCGTTGAATAGGGAATGCAGTTGTTTTTGGATAAGCGGTATTTAGAAACCTTTTTGTTTTGCATAATGGTGTTGAGCGTCACGGAAATCACCTGCCTTAAATTTCTATCACGGTTGACCGTGATGTTATCAATAGTATTTCCGAATATGTGCCAATGTGTTTCTTCCGCTCCGTGAAAATCTTGTTGACAAATCACGTTGCTTATGTTAATATATCACTGGTATATATCGGTGATATATTGAGGAGAGGAGGTAAAGTGTGGAACTGACGGATACACAAAAGCGTATGCTGGAGGTTGGAAAACGAGAGTTTTTGGAAAAAGGCTTTAAAGATGCTTCCCTGCGGGCCGTTGTCAAAGAAGCCGGTTTTACCCAAGGCGCCTTTTATGGGTATTACGACAGTAAGGAAGCATTGTTCGATGCCTTGGTATCCCCAGCGGCCGACGGATTGCTCAATCAATTCAAACAAGCACAGCAAGCGCATTATGAATTGATTCCAGAGGATAAAGCGGAACAGAGCCGGGATTTATCAACCAGTTACCTGAATTACTTTATCAATTACATCTACGATCATTTCGACGTATTTAAGCTGGTGATTTGCTGCTCCGAAGGAACCCGGTACGCCAACTATGTTCATGAACTTGTGGAACTTGAAGTCAATCAGACGGAGGATTACTATCGGCAGCTCCGGCAGCTCGGTAAATTGGAGGGTACAGTCAGCCGGGATCTTCACCATATGATCACAAGCGCCTATTTTACCGCTGTTTTTGAAACAGTCGCCCATGACATGACCCGTGAACAGGCGATTGGTTATGTCAATGAGCTGGCAGTCTTTTTTAACTGTGGCTGGAACGGCCTTTTAAGGGTCAAATGAACCTTAAATTTTTGTACATAGGTTAGCTGAAGCTAACCTAAAAAGGGAGTTGACTATGGAACAGAACAAGAAAAATAACGCGTTCGGCTGGATTCTGCGCTTTGCGGGACAATGCAGGGGATTGCTAACCGCTTCGGTATCGCTGGCTATACTAGGTTCTGCCTGCGGTGTCATACCCTACCTGGCGGTGACGCAAATCATTATCCGGCTCCTTAGCCGAAACTATGAACTGGTGCCGATTGGACTACTGGCGATCCTCGCACTGTTTGGTTATCTGGGTGGAACCTGGCTGAACACAGCCTCCACCATGCTGAGCCACCGATCAGCGTTTACGATCCTAAAAAATATCCGTATGGAGTTGACTGCAAAGCTTTCACGAGTACCAATGGGAACCATTTTGGACATGCCTTCCGGAAAGTTTAAGACGCTGTTGGTGGATACCGTAGAAAAACTGGAGCTTCCGCTGGCACACATGATCCCAGAGCTGACAGCCAATATCTTAATCCCAGTGCTGATGCTCCTGTATATGCTTGTACTGGACTGGAGGCTTGCCCTGATTTCTCTCATCACCATTCCCGTCGGACTGTTCTGCTATATGGGGATGATGAAGGACTACGAAAAGCGGTACAGCCGGGTTCTAACTGCGGGAAAGAACATGGATGCGGCGATTGTGGAGTATATCGGCGGCATCGAAGTCATCAAGGCGTTCAACCAGAGCAGTTCCTCCTATGGAAAATACGCCGACGCTGTAAAAGAGAATGAAGCGGCCAAGGCGGTATGGTTCAAGCAGACCAACGGATTTTATGTGGCGGGTATTTCCATTATGCCCTCCTGCCTGTTGGGGGTACTTCCCCTTGGAGCGTGGCTTTTTCAAGGAGGTAGTCTGGCTGCGCCTGTTTTTATTGCCTGCATCATTCTTGCGCTGGGGCTTGTGAAACCGCTCATTCAGGCGCTGCAATATACGGACAGCCTTGCTATGGTAGATTCCACCGTCCAGGAAATCGCTGGCATGCTGGAGGAAAAAGAGATGAAGCGCCCTCTGAAGCCGGTACCGTTGGAAAACAGTAATATCTCCTTTCGGGAAGTTTCCTTCGGCTACGGGGATAACGAAGTGCTGCACCAGATCAGCTTCGACGCAGCCCCCTGCGGTATGACCGCAATCGTGGGGCCGTCCGGTTCGGGCAAGTCTACGGTAGCGCGCCTGATCGCATCCTTCTGGGAGGCGGACAGCGGAGAAGTACAAATCGGAGGCGTAGATGTGCGCAGGCTGCCCCTGAATCAGGTGATGGACATAGTATCATATGTGTCGCAGGACAATTTCCTCTTCCATCTCTCTATAAAGGAAAACATTCGTATGGGCTGGCCGGACGCGTCAGACGAGGAAATCACAACCGCAGCGAAACAGGCAAGCTGCCATGATTTTATTACCGCGCTGCCCCAGGGCTACGACACCCTGGCGGGGGAGGGCGGGAGCAATCTGTCGGGTGGCGAACGACAGCGCATTGCGATTGCACGCGCAATTTTGAAGAACAGCCATGTGGTAATTTTGGATGAGGCCACAGCTTTCGCTGATGCAGAAAATGAAGCGATCATTCAAGCCTCCATCAACGAGCTGGTGCGGGGGAAAACTTTAATTGTAATCGCGCACCGCCTGTCCACCATTACAGCGGCGGATAAGATACTGGTGATGAACAACGGGCGTGTAGAAGCGGAAGGGACTCACGATGCGCTTTTGAAAGGCTGCCCGCTCTATCGGGAACTGTGGGAGGCGCATATCAGCGCGAAGGATACAAAGGAGGCGGCGTCCGTATGATTAAAATGATAAAGCGGATGCTGAAGTTTTCCGGCAGCAAGAGAAACGACCTGCTGGCCTCTTTCATATTCAGCCTTCTGGATTCTGTTTTTGAGATGCTGCCGATTATGGCGATTTTGACTGTCCTTTCCGCTCTTCTCACCGCAGCGGAGGGCGGTGCTATGGAAACATCAACTATTTGGATTTCATTGGGGATTATGATTGTCAGCATTGCAGGGCGCATTTTCTTTAACAACCTGTCCTGTGTCAAGCAGACCCTAGGCAGCTTTGCTATGTGCGCGCAGAAGCGGCTGGAGATTGGCGAGCATATGAAGCGTGTCCCCATGGGATATTTCAGTGAGAACCGGCTGGGCGAAATCGCTGCCGCTGCGACTACCACGCTTGGGGACATTGAGAACAATGCGGTCACGGTATTGGAACGGGTGGCCGGAGGATTTATGCACGCCGTCGTGATTGGAGTCTGGCTGTTGTTTTATGAATGGCATATCGGTCTGCTGATGTTTGCGGGCCTTGCCGTGTCCATGCTGGTTTATGCCGGCATCCAAAGGGCGGCTAAACGTCTGTCTCCCAAAAGACAGGCCGCACAGGCAAATCTTGTGATCTGCTTTTTGGAATACATACAAGGCATGGGTGTCGTGAAAGCCTTCGGCTTGGGGGAGAGTTCCAGCAAGGCGGTCGATCAGGCGGTCCGTGAGAGCGCAAAAGCCAATATCGCTTTGGAGCGTACATTTTCCGCGCTGACCGGTGTTTATCAAACCGTATTCAGGGTGAGCAGAGCCGCTATTCTTGTTATCGCGCCTTATCTGCTTCTAGGCGGAGAGATTACGCCGGTTAAGTGCCTGCTCCTGCTGGTGTCCAGCTTTATGATCTATTCCAGTGTGGAACTGGTGGGCAGTATGGCGTCGGTCGCCAGAGTTATCGATGCCTCCCTAGACCGGATTGAAGCCGTTATGGACACCCCCGTGCTGGATGAGCATGGTTCAGATATTACCCCGGAGCGCTTTGATATTGAACTGCAGAACGTCTCGTTTGCTTATGGACGGGAAGATGTGCTGCATGATATTACGATGACCATCCCGGAGAAGACGACCTGCGCCGTGGTCGGGCCCTCCGGCTCCGGCAAGACCACACTGGTGAGCCTTATTGCGCGCTTCTGGGATGTGCGCAAAGGGAAAATCAGCATAGGCGGGCATGACGTGCGGGATTACGCCTGCGACAGCCTGTTAAGAAATTTTTCCATTGTTTTTCAGAATGTATACCTCTTTGAAGATACGGTGGAAAACAACATCAAGTTCGGCTGTCCGGAGGCGACGCATGAGCAAGTGGTAGAGGCGGCAAAAAAAGCCCAGTGCCATGATTTCATTTCAAAGCTGCCGGGCGGTTATGAAACGTTGGTGGGAGAAGGAGGAGCGTCTCTCTCCGGAGGTGAGAAACAACGTATTTCTATCGCCCGCGCCATCCTGAAAGACGCTCCTATCATCATTTTAGATGAGGCGACCGCATCGGTAGATCCCGAAAATGAGCGGGAACTGCAGTCTGCCATCTCTGAACTGACAAAGGATAAGACCATCATCATGATCGCCCACCGACTTTCCACTGTCCGGAATGCGGACCAAATTATTGTGCTGGAGCAGGGACGGATCGTACAGCAGGGAACGCATCATGAACTCATGAAACAGGACGGCCTGTACCGGCGGTTTGTAGGACTGCGGCAACAGGCATTAGGCTGGAAGCTGCAAGAATCAAAGAAATAAAGGAGAATCAAAAATGGAAAACGCAAAGAAATGGTCTGTAAAAGACGTTATTACACTGGTGCTGATGACTGTGCTGCTCATTGTCATTCAGCTGGGGATCAACATGGTCTGCATGGTAAATGATTTTGTCAGCATGGTTCTTTCCGTAGGCATTACCATGCTTGTCTGCGGGCCTGTTTATTTTTTGATGGTAAACCGTATCCGCAAGCGGTTTGTTTCGCTGGTATACATGACGCTGCTGGGCCTTGTCTTTCTGATGATGGGCAATTGGTTTTTACTCCCATGGTTTATCGTGGTGGGAGTCCTTGCGGAAATCATCCTGTGGAAAGGGATCACGCCAAACCGTCTGACTGTCTCTTGGACGGTTTCCAGCCTGTTATACAACGGGGTAAACCTGCTTCCTGTTTGGTTTTTCTGGGATGCCTATTACAGCTTTGCGATTGCCAGCGGTATGGAGCAGAGCTATATCGACGCTTATGTTCAGTATTATACAGCGCCGGGCTGGGTGATTTTTATCCTGATTTTTACCATGCTCTGCGGATTCCTGGGCAGCCTGATCGGACGGAAGCTGATTCAAAAGCATTTCAAAAAAGCGGGGGTTCTGTAAATGCGGGAAACAGCCTTATCCGTTTCGGTAAAAGCGTGGACGGTGGCCTGCGCCATCCTCGGGGTATCGCTTACCGCAAACACCTTGCTTACTTTCCTTCTTGCGCTGCTTGCTTTCTGCCAGTTGCTATTTGAAAGGCGGTGGCGGCTTTGCCTGACTTTCGGCGCTTTTTATCTGGTGCTGGTGCTTCTGCTATATCTGATCCGCTTTCACGGCCTTCATATGGTGGTTTTCTCAGAGTTCTATGTGCTGATGTTTTACAATCTCATGCCGATATTCCTGGCGGCGTGGAATCTTATTACCACGCCGCCGGGACAGCTTTCGGCCGCTCTGTCGAAAATCCATATCCCCACCCCGGTTATCTTAGGGCTGCTGGTGGTGTTTCGTTTTTTTCCAACCATGAAGGCAGAACTGAAGGGAGTTCGGCAGTCCATGAAGAACCGAAGGCTGACCGGACCAGTGCAGGTGCTCCGCCATCCTGCCGTTACCTGCGAATATGTATTGGTTCCTCTGTTGCTGCGCTGCCTGCAGACCGCAGATCAGCTTTCCGTATCGGCGATAGCGCGGGGTGCTCAGGCGCCAGGAATACGGGGAAGCTACTATGCCAGAAAAATGCATGCGGCTGATTTCCTTTGGCTGGGGATATGGACGATTGGAACCATCCTGTTTTTCATAATAGGAGGGATAAAGTGATCTGGTTTGAACATGTGAATTTTCAATATGCTGGCTCCGAAACAGGCGTGACCGATATTTGTCTGCATGTCCGAAAAGGTGAATGCGTAGTATTGACCGGCCCTTCGGGGAATGGAAAAACCACCTTAATCCGTCTGGTAAATGGTCTTGTTCCCGCTTTTTATACAGGCCGGTTTTCCGGCTGTATTCAGATTGATGGAAAGGACAGAAACAGTGAACCTCTTTGGAAGCGGGGAAAAACGGTAGGCAGTGTGTTTCAGGATCCGGGAAGCCAGTTTTTCTCCTCTGAAATGCCGGGAGAAGTTGCCTTCAGCTGTGAAAATTACGGCTTTCCCCATGAAAAAATCGTTCTTCAAACAGACGCCGCGATCAGAAGGTTTCATCTGGAGCACTTGCGCAGCCGTCCCCTCGACGTGCTCTCCAGCGGGGAAAAGCAGCGTACAGCCGTGGCCTCTGTTTATGCCATGAATCCTCCCATTTATGTCTGCGACGAGCCTACCGCGAATCTGGATGGGAAAGGTATTGAAGAGCTGCGTGAGGTCCTGCAAAGCTTAAAGCAGGAGGGCTGCACGCTGTTGATTGCGGAACATAGGCTTTCCTGGATGATGGATTTGGCGGATCGGTTTGTGTATATCCGGGACGGAGCCATTCAGTGGGAGCGCACACCCGAACAAATGCGAAGGCTTTCCTCTGAAAGTCTGGAACAGCTGGAGCTTCGCGCTGTGCAGCAGTATAGGTCTACAAGGCTTTCCTCACCTACCAGCATAGGTACGTCTATTCTTTACCTGCGGGGCCTTTCCTGCAAGCGAAGGAATCATACGATTTGGGAGAATTTTAACCTTGCGGCCTGGGCGGGGCAAATCATCGCTGTCACTGGACACAACGGGGCGGGAAAAACAACATTGGCAAAAATTATTGCCGGCTTGGAATGCCCGTCCAAGGGTGGTATTTTCCTTCACGGCCGAAAAGCCAGCCCGGTGCAGAGACGGAAAAGCTGCTGGTACAGCTCCAACGACACAGGCACGCAATTCTTTACAAACAGCGTAACGGAAGAATTGCTTTTAGGAGTTTCCAGAACGGAGGAGCGTTTGGAGAAAGCCAGAAATCTGCTGAAGAGATTTGGACTTTACCCTTACAAAGACGCGCACCCAGCTGTTCTGTCCGGCGGACAGAAGCAGCGCCTTTCCATTGCCTGCGGGCTTTTATCCGGCAGGGAAGTTTTATTGTTTGACGAACCGACATCGGGGCTGGACGGTGGGAACATGCGAAAGATTGCTTCCGCGCTGGCAGAGGCCGCGGCCGGGGGCAAAACCATATTGGTAATCACCCATGACGAAGAGTTGATTCAAGCCTGCTGTGATTTTCGCTGGGAACTGAGAGGATGAAAATTTTGAGAAAGGAGGCTCCTCTATGCCTTTAACCTCTTCCATGGAGGACTATCTGAAGACGGTCTTTATTCTTTATCGGAAACAGGGTTATGTCCGCTGTATAGATGTTTCAGAATATATGGGCGTCACCATGCCGTCCGTAAGCCGGGCGGTAAAGGAACTGTCTAAAAATAAATGCCTGTTAAAAAAGGAGGATGGAACACTCTCCCTCACAAAACAAGGTCTGCAGCTTGCCGAACAGATTTATGAAAAGCATCGCTTTTTCACAGAACGACTTATCGCAGCTGGTGTAGATCGTAAGACTGCGGAGCATGACGCTTGTAATATTGAACACGCAATCAGCGCAGAATCTTTCCGAAAGTTAAAAGAAGCGTTTGAGGAATAAAAAAATGCCGCCATGTCGCAAAGTCATGGCGGCATTTTACAATCATTGAAGTTCTGTCATATTCTTGGGCAGAGTGAAAAGACGAAAGAGAGACATTTCACAGAAAACAAGGAAAGGACGGAAGATGTATGACACGAGGCTTTTTTACATTTGAGGAGAATAACAGGATAACAAAGGCGGTTGAACTGAGCGGAAGCGCATACTTACAGGACGGATATGGTGAAGAGATTGTGGAGGCGTATAAAAATGGAAAGGAAGAATCATATTTCAAATCTTTATACAAACAAATGAACAGCGAACAAAAAAAGGAACTATCGGAAATTTGCCCCAGTTGGTACCGGGAAACAGAAACGGCTGTACTTAATAACGTATATTCCGACTATGGGTATGTGATTAGAAACGGGAAACTTTATGTATATAACAGCGGAGTCCTGCTTTTTTCCGTAAAGAGAGACACAGCAGCCATATGGCTGTTTGTGATTCGAAATCTGACACGGTGTTATTGGACATATTTATATGACAAAGAAAAGATGAGCGTGGCATATGAGAAATCTAAAAGCATGTTTTCCATGTTAAAAAAGAAAATAGAAAAAGGATATACAGCGGATGAGTTGGAAAAGGAACTTTGTCCTAAGGACTTTTGTCCGCTTATCTTGGATAACTACCATTGCATGGACGTATGGTATCGGGAAAAGCAGCCCGCATATATTAAAACTTTGCAGATTGAAGGCAGAACCATAGAATTTATTGTATCAATGCAGTTCAATAAATGGAGAGTTTACCTGCAACTGCCATATATACGCGTTTCTATTTTACAGAAATACAAAAGTGAACAGGAGGCTGTGCAGCATCTTCGTCAGTTTATCTTAAGTGCAGATTCACTGGAGCTGACACGTTTTGCAGACGTTTTCGAATATGTAAAGAAAAAGCTGAAGGAAGTTTCAAAGGAAACATTCAGCGTGGAAAAACAGCGGGAAGAATTGACCGCAATGTATCGGAAGCAGAAATGGTTTTGTACCGGAATACCGTTTACGGTTGACGATATTATGCGGGAAATAAGTGAAAAATATCTTAGAATAAAACAAACCGATAAGTAAAGTCCAGAAGGGAAAAGCAACCTGAAGCGGAAAAACTTTGGGTTACTTTCCTTTTCCTTACAAATCTTTAACGATTGGATTGCGGATAGAAAGATAGAATGAAGCAAATGGTCGCTATAGAACTTGGAAGAAAAATTACGAGATATTTTCTTTCAAAGTTATAGGCTTAAGATGATATGAAACAGGCAGCGTAATATTTTTCAATGCAAACACAGAGGTCAGGGATTTTTATTCCTGACCTTTGATTTTTTGTGCGTTGAAAGCATGAAAAGCTGTTTAAAGGTTTATATCTGATTTGTTTTTAAGTGGCAACTTCCTTCATATTTGAAAAGAAGCGTAAAGGAGGTATTCGCTATGAAACAAATTAAACAAAGGCTATGTCTAATACTTGCTGTTTTATTGATGTGCCTTTCAGTCCCAGCGCCGGTAATGGCAGCAGAGATGGAGCTGCAGACAAAATTTACATCTGTCAAAGAACTGGACGGAGAAGTAGTTGCTACTTACGAAGCAGGGGAAGAACATGCCCCGGAACGAATCCTGTATGCTGTCTCTAAAAATGGACAATTTGTATGGGATGGCGTGATTGATCTGCAAAATACAACGGATACTCAAACGCAGAAATGTGTCTTGGATATCCCAACGGGCTCCTTTCAAAGAGATATATACGACATTGTAATATGGGCCGAACAGGAAACGGAAGACGGAGAAACTGTATCCAGTAATGTGTTTGCTTTTCGCCTCGTAATGGGGAATGCAGAAAAAACAGTTAATGTACCTAAGCTCAAACAACCGAAAACAATGGTGGTACGAATGCCGTTTGCATACATTGCCGAAGATGCCGCAATGGACAATCCCATTTGTTATTTGAAATGCGGAGATACTGTCCAGGTCTATACAGACATTAAGGACAATGCCATTTTATATGTGGCCAAAGGCAATGTCGGCGGATATATGTATTCTCGGTCTCTTGCAAGCAAGGTATTTGGAACTGCTGAAAAAGGGAATGAAGATATTGTAAAAGTGGCCCTAGAACAGGTGGGAAACCAAGGGGGCGAAAAGTTCTGGCGCTGGTATGGATTTGACAACAGGGTAGCATGGTGTGCGTGCTTTGTGAGTTGGTGCGCAGACCAATGCGGCTATATCGAAGACGGAACTATACCCAAATTCGCAGCTTGTACGAGTCAAGGCATGCCGTGGTTTATCGAACGCGGACAATGGGAAGATCGTAACACCGAACCGCTGCCAGGATATATCATTTTCTTTGACTGGGATAACACGAGCGATGCTGACCATGTTGGCATTGTTGAGAAATGTGAAGATGGCATTGTATACACAATTGAAGGAAACAGCGGGGACGCCTGCTGCCGCAGGAGTTATCCGGTAGGCAGTGCAGAAATCAGAGGGTATGGAGTACCAGATTACTCATAATGTGTAGAGCGGGTAGAGGTTTAAACTCTACCCGCTTCAGTTTTTCGGGGATACTAACGGACAGCGGGGGTGGAACCGGACAATAAAGTTTTTGAGATTAGTAACAGAACGTCCCTAAAGCTTGACTGCCACGACGGTTTTAGCCGAAGAAACAAGGCCATAACATCTTCGATTTTCAGATAATTTATAACAATGAGTTATGTGGAATGAGCAGTTGTCTGTGATGAATCCGGAATTTTGCCGTAAAATTTGAAAGGTATTGCAAAAACTAGTTATTAGTGGTAATACAGGTGTGCAGGTTTGCGCAGGAAGTCTCACAGTAGCGGGCGAGACCGCAATTGCGGTGACAGGCCAGCCTCAGGAAAAAACAGACGGTGATGATCCTATTGCAGATGGTACGGCTGTATTGAAGATTGCCAAACTCGCCCATGCTTATGTAGATGGAAAATGCACTGTTTGCGGTACAGCTGATCCTAATTACAAGCCCGAGTCAAAACCGGAAACGAAACCCGAGGACAAACCGACTACTGATATTCCACAGACGGGAGATAACATCAATATGACGCTGTGGATAGTATTGCTGCTTGCCAGCATGGGTGGTGTAGTTGGAACAACGGTTTATGCCCGGAAAAGAAGATACAACAGATAAATAAAGCAAAGGTGCCCTGTATTTTGCAGGGGGCCTTTTGTTTCGTGCAGTGGCTTATCTACCTTGTTTGTTAAAGGATAAAGTCGTTGAAATCCAGCCGGTTTTATGGTAAAATATTAGCAAATGAAGCTTGACAAAATGGGAGAAAAGGGACATGCTTATAGCAGAGCAGAGGCATAGTTCTGCCCATTTGTCATAGCCATAATAGTCTCAAAATAGTTATCGAAGGCGCATTCTGCCCGTTTTATAACGGGCGGGATGCGCCTTTTTGCGCTCTTTGAACAGGAAAAAACATAAATGCAAAAAGGAAAGGATAGGAGCTATGAAAACGATTGTTGAGTCTGCTGCTTGCCACAGTGCTGTGTGTAGGAACTGTGCCGTATGCAACTTCGACCGCACGGGCAGCCGGCATATCGACCGGAAAGATGGAGTTGACGGTCAATCAGAGCAAAGTTGCCTTTGCCGGGCATGAATGGTGGGTAATCGGTTACGATGGAAACGGCATTTACAGCACAGAAAGAGATGGCAGTGTTACGTTGCTGGCAAAAAATGCTGACTACGGAACATCATATTTTCGTGAGGGGAGCGGTGCAGAAAAAGATGGAATGACAGAATTTCGATTTGAATCTGCCATCGATTACTACAAAAACAATCCAGAGGGGTTGGAATCTTGGAAAACTCCCAATGAGTATGCCGGCAGTGCTCTGCAGCAAACCATGCAAATGATTGGCAATAACTTTTCTGAGAAAGAACGGAACTTAATAATTCCCAGAACATTGCAAAAGGGTCCTAATTGGGAAGAGTGGAAAAGCTTTGACGACAATTCATCGCCCAGGCCGGATGGAATTGTTGGACAGGGAATCGAGAAACAATTGCTGTGGCCTTTATCCAGAGCAGAGTGGTCAGAGATAGAATCTCAGGAAGTATGGAAATATGATGCTGAAAAGCCTTACGACGATTATTGGCTCCGTACTGCAGATAATAGGTATCCTTACAATGCAGCGACTGCAAACGAGAATGGACTGTCAACTAAAAGTTTATTTAACGGCATAGGCAGTCAATCAAGTAATGTCCGTCCAGCTCTTAGTCTAAATTTATCATCGGTGGTCTTCACATCTTCCATCGGTGAAAACGGGAAATCCTCTGCGGAGACGGGCGAAAACCTCGTCGCTACCGAAGTGCCCGCTGGCACGGTTAAGTTTACCATGAAGGATGCAAGCCAGACGCTGCACGTTGGTTCCATTACAAAAAGCGGCAGTACGCTATATGCAAGCTATTCTGATGCAACAACCGGAGAAGATCAATATGTTTCCTGCCTCCTTACAGACAGCGAAGGCAATGTAAAATACTACGGTAAGCTGGCTGACAGTTCCAATACCCCCAGCGGGACGTTGGCCGTTCCCCTTGCCGATGTAGCGGATGGTGTCTATACCCTGTATATTTTTTCCGAGCAGGCAAACGAAGACCTTTATACCGACTTTTGCAGCGAACCGGTGACAATGACGCTTGCCGTCTCAAACGAAACCGGAGAAGTGAGCAATTACGATGGAACCATCCACGAACACGATTGGAGTCGGGACTGGAGCAGTGACGGCACACATCACTGGCATGCGTGTTTGAATGAAAACTGCCCGATCCAGAAGGGTAGATATGAAGAGCATACCTACGATCAGGAGACAACTGACAAGCAATACTTGGCCGCTGATGCCGACTGCACTAATGGGAAGACTTACTATTACTCCTGTGTTTGTGAGGCGAAGGGAACCGACACCTTTACAAATGGGACTGCTTTAGGCCACAGTTGGGGCGAGCCTGACTGGAACTGGTCTGCCGATGGCCAGAGCGTAGAAGTGACCTTCACCTGCAAAAACGATGGTAGCCATGTAGAAACGCGGAAGCTTACTGAAGATGATATTGACAGCACAGTAACAGCCTCCGCAACCTGTACGGAAAAGGGAAAGATTACCTATACGGCGAAAGTGACCTTTAACGGCCAGGAATACGATAGCAGTATCGATGTGGATATTGATCCGTTGGGACATGACCCGCAAAAAACCGAGGAGAAAGAGCCCACCGCCACCCAGACGGGTAACATTGAATACTGGTACTGCCCGCAGTGCGGCCTGTATTTTAAGGACGCAGACCTGACGGAGGTTATCACAAAGGAGCAGACGGTTTTAGCGCCTACAGGTGAAACAGGATCGGAATCTTCTAAACCGGAAGAAAACATGCCCACAGTGCCGGAGAAACCGGACAGCGACAGCCCGCAAACCGGGGACAACAATAACATGATGCTGTGGATAGTATTGCTGCTTGCCAGCATGGGTGGTGTAGTTGGAACAACGGTTTATGCCCGGAAAAGAAGATACAACAGATAAATAAAGCCAAGGCGTCCTGTAAAAAATTGCAGGACGCTTTTTTGTGTTTATAGATATTGGAATAAAGTTGCTTTCATTTGGACACCTTATACTTAGGACGAAAACGCCATAAGTATAAGATAAAAACGTCAGTGTTTCATTGACAAGATACTGTTTTTATAGTATACTTATCAAAAAGTTAAGGCGGATGCGTCCAAAGTAAGAGGTGAAAATATGATTGAGCGAAAATATTACTTAGATCGATTGATTCGCAATATGTGGAACGGAGAAATCAAGGTGATTACAGGTATCCGGCGTTGCGGCAAATCAGTTCTGCTTTTGGAGTTGTTTTATGAATATCTGCTGAACCATGAGGTAGGGGAAGAACAGATCATCAAGCTTGAACTCGACCAGCGAAAATACTATAAGTACCGCAATCCCATTATACTTTGCCAATATGTAGAAAGCATCGTAAACGCCAACAAGGATAAAAAATTTTATCTCTTCATAGATGAGGTTCAATTTACCATCAAGGTTGTGGATAAGGAAAACGGCGGCATTGAGGTAAGTATTTACGATATGCTCAACGAACTGAAATCCTATAAAAACCTTGATGTTTATGTGACCGGAAGCAATTCGAAGATGCTGTCAAAGGACATCGCCACTGAGTTCCGGGGAAGGGCTACACAGATTCATGTTTATCCGCTCTCCTTTGATGAATTTTATTCCTACGTCGGCGGTGATAAGCGAGCAGCACTTGACCAGTATATGCTTTATGGCGGTATGCCCCGCGTTGTTTCTATTTCGGATGAAACAGAGAAAAAAGCGTATTTATCCAGACTGTATGAGGAGCTTTATATTAAGGATATTGTCGAACGCAATAAGCTGGAGCGGGAAGACATCCTCAATGCCATTTTGGATTTTATCGCTTCTCAGATCGGTTCGCTTACCAATCCAACCAACATAGCCAATGCGCTTACATCCATGCGAAAAGAAAAAATCAACGCCGCTATGGTGTCTTCCTATCTGACGCATACGATGGACGCCTTTTTAGTGAGCATGGTCAAGCGGTATGATGTCAAGGGAAAGACCTATTTTAATTATCCAAACAAGTATTATTACACAGACATCGGACTTCGCAATGCGAGGCTCAATTACAGGCAGTTTGACCCCGGCCACATCATGGAGAATATCGTTTACAATGAACTGGTGAAGTGTGGTTATTCGGTGGACGTCGGCGTTGTTTTGGAACGAAAAAAGAACGAGAAAATGCAGCGAGAAATCGACTTTGTTGTGAACGATGGAGACCGCCGGCTCTATATCCAGTCTGCCTACCAAATGGATACAGAGAAAAAAGAAGATACGGAGCTTCAGTCCCTGAAGCTGACAGGGGATTTTTTCAAAAAGATCGTGATTCGAATGGATATTCCCCATAATTTCTACGATGACAACGGTTTTTACCACTGCAATCTGATTGATTTCCTGCTTGGTGATGCGGAGATTTTCTGACAATACACATGCTTTAAAGAGTCTCAGGAATGGTTTGTTCGGAAGCATTTACAGTGCGACTATAAAAAACCTCGGCATTGAAAATGCAGATATTGTAATACCAATGAACGATAGCTCTACCTATGGAAAAGGAATTTTGGTTGACTGGGCGATGAATTCCAATATGCTATGGCAAAAGCGATAGAGGACGCCATCAAGGGACTAGAGAAAAAAGATGCTTCCACTCCGATTGAACCAACCAAACCAACGGATCCGCCGCAGGAAAATCAGGACAAAACAGGCGAAACAACCGGCAGCCCACAGACCGGTGATAACAGTATTGTGATGGTTTGGGCTGCTGTTATGCTGATGGCCGGTGCTGGAATGGTAACGACCATTTACAGCAGAAAGAGAAAGCACAATCAATAAAATACGAAATCACCCTGCTGAATACTGGCAGGGTGATTTTTACATCTGTCGAGCGTATTGAAGAAAGTGTAGAACGTCCAACTTCAGGGCTTCGATGCTCAAAATTTTTTTGAGTATTTGGTAGCACAAGTTGAAATCCTGCTGCTTTTTACAGAACACGCTCCGAAACTTCAAATTTTCAACGGGGTCATGTATGACTTTAAAAAGGTAGGACGTGCGGTTCAGTTATTCCGTATACGATTCTTGACAGTGCGGGCAATACACGCTGCTCCTGCCGCCGATTACAACACGGACAAGTGTTTCACAACAGTTCGGGCAAGGCTCCCCGGCATGGCCGTACACCTGCAAAAAAGGTGTGTTGCGATAGTCTTGTCCTTTGGTTTGCAGGTATTCCTCCTGTCCAATATGGTTTTTCTCGATAAAATAGGATAAACATTCGGGGATTTTTACCGCAAGGTGTTCCCATTCTTTCAGCGTTAAACTGTCTGCGGGACGGGTAGGACAAATCTCTGCCCGAAACAGAATTTCATCAGAATAGATATTGCCGATTCCCGCTATTACACTTTGGTCAAGCAAGCATTCCTTAATTGTCTTTTTCCGCTTTCCGAATTTGCTTTGCAGATATTCGGCGTTGCACTCATGGGACAGCGGTTCGAGCCCCAATTTACCGATTCCGCTGTATGCATCTTCTTCACTGTCTTGCATCAGCCAAAAACGCCCGAAACGGCGGGTATCGGAAAAACGCAGTTCCATTCCGCTGTTGAGCTGCATAGTGACATGTGTGTGCTTTTCTGTCGGATAGTCAGGCGGTGTAACAAGCAAGCAGCCAGTCATTCTTAAATGCAGAATGATTCGGCTTTCGTTTTTTAAATGGATGATTAAAAACTTTCCTCTGCGTTCCATAGAAAATATATTTTGTCCGGTAACAGCTTTATAAAATTCATCTGCTGTCGGGTGTGAAATAACCTCCGGGCGATTGACAATGATATTTTCAATAGTGAATCCCTTTATCTGTGGCTCAATCACGCTTTTTATCGTCTCTATTTCAGGTAATTCAGGCATTCTTTGCACCGCCTTTTCTTGCTGATTTTTTTATTTCGCTGTGGTAGAAATAATTTACAATCACAGGAGGAGCGTCAAAAGGACGGTTCAGACTGTCATCATTTGTTACATAATCAAGACCGACTTCGGCAGCATATTCTTTTAGTTCTGCGTCGAGTATTTCCCAATAGCTGCGGTCGCCTCGGGTATAGATTTCCTGATACAGTGTCAGGAGAATAGGATATTTCTCTTTGATATACTCCATAATGACCGCTTTATAACTGCCACGCAGATTTAGATTTTCAAGCCATATTAAGTTGCATTGGTTCTTCGCTCGCTCAATAATTGCTTTAGCATCGGTAATGCCGGGGAAAATCGGGGAGATAAAACAGGTAGTGCGAACGCCTGCCTTATGAAATTCTTTCATTGCCGCCAGTCTGCGCTCAATAGATACTGCTTTGTCCATATCATCTTTAAAGTTTTCATCAAGCGTGTTGACAGACCACGAAACACGAGCGTCGGGAAATGTTTTGATTAGGCTTAAATCCCGCAAAATCAAATCAGACTTCGTAGCGATTGAGAGCTTTGCACCGCTGCCTTGTAGTTCAGTCAGTAAGGCTCTTGTACGCCCATATATTTCTTCCTGTGGATTGTATGGATCTGTCACTGAGCCGATAAACAGTTCTTTGCCTGCATATTTTTCTGGGTTTTTGATTTTATCCCAAATCTTCACATCTATAAACTCTCCCCACGGTTCGGGGTGGTTTGTAAAGCGTTTCATAAATGAAGCATAACAATATTTGCAGGCGTGGGTACAGCCCGTATAAGGGTTTGCTGAAAAATCGCATACGGGCAGATTGGATTTTGTTATCATACTTTTTGCTTTAATTTCTTTTATAATCATTTCCATCTTCCAAAGCGTATTTGCTTGTCTATGTCAGGTTTATATTGCTCTAATTGCGTTTCTTCGGGATTTGCGTAACCAATACCGATAAATACAGGTATCATATAGGTCGGCGGCACTTTCAGTTTTTTCTTAACGATATCGTGTTCCTTATTCAGCGGTATACGCATGGAGCAGGATAGACCTTCCGCCGTTGCCGCTAAAAAGATATTTTCTATTACGCACCAAATAGTGGCAAAGGGATTTAATTTTGAAACATATTCGCCGTTTAATTCTTTTGATTTGAATAAAGGAATAACAACATACGGTGCTTCTTTCAGCATGGTATACTGTTTTGGCATAGCATAACCGTACATTTTTTGCCCCAATGTAATCGGATAAGGTCTGGGCATATTCAGATACCTGTCGGCATCGAATTTATCCGCAATGGCTTTTACTTCGGAAAAGGCATATTCTTTTTCTTCATCGGTTCTTAAAACAATATACTGCCAATTACGGTTATGATCCCAAGTGGGGGCTTTGTTTCCTGCTTCCAAAATTCTTTTAATGACCTCAAAATCGACTTGTGTATCTAAAAACTCCCTCGTCGTTTTTCTTTTGTTAATCGCTTCGTAAAGTTCCATTACTCAATCCTCCATTTCTTGATTTACCAACATGGTAAGGTTTTTTGTGAATGTCCTCGAAAGGTCAATCAGTTGTTTTTGTTCTTCCGGCGTAAACATGGACATGGCGGTATCTTCCGCCCATGTGATGTGACGGACAACTTTTTCGCAGTAAGCTTTACCGGTTTCTGTCATTTGGACGATTTTATTCCGCTTGTTTTCCGGCACTTCGGTAACTGTAACATAGCTGTCGGACAGTAAATTTTTAATGATTAAATTTACGGTCTGCTTGGATTGAAAAGTCCGCTTGCATATTTCTGTCTGTGTCATTCCCTCCTTTGCATAAAAGAGGACATTTACCACAAGAAGCGTTTTCATCAGCATGCCGTGCCGTTTTGCGTACTCATCATATAGGGCAAACTGCTCATCTCTGAATTTGCAATACAAATATGCATTTCGCTTATCTTCTTTTGTCATAGCTCACCGTCCTTAGTACATTCCTTTACAGTCAATTTATTGACTTAATTATAATGAAAAACGATTTGTTTGTCAAGATTCTGTTGTCAGGCGATACACAACTATATATTGATATTTTGAACCATGTTGTGTATAATGTAAATGGGTGATGAAATTTGAATTTGATTTTGAGCACCATTTTACAAGAGAAAGAACGCATTGAGCGTATGCTGATAAAATATCAGGAGGAATTGGAAACGCTTCCAAAAGGAACTATTTCCGAAAAGAGGGTCAAGCAATTTACTTATTTCTATCTGAAATACCGCGATGGAAAAAAAGTAATCTCAAAGTACATTTCTCAAAATGATATAGAGACAATTCGGGCACAAGTGGAAAAACGCAGGCATATTGAAACGATGATCCGGTCTTTGCAGGAGGAACGTGCAATTGCCGAGAAAGCATTGGAGGGACAATTATGATTTTATACCATGGGAGCAATCTGGTTGTATCTGAGCCGAAGCTGATTCAGCAAAACCGTTTTTTGGATTTCGGATTCGGTTTCTATACTACGACGAATAAAGCGCAGGCCATCAGTTTCGCTGATAAAGTTGTAAAGCGTCGGAAAAACGGCAATAGGGCGGTCAGCATTTATGAAATAGACGAGAATACTGCTTTTGCCGACTGCTCGTTCCTGCGCTTTGATGGACCTGAAGAAGCATGGTTGGATTTTGTATCGGATAATCGATCCGGCAATTATAAGGGTGAAGCCTATGATTTTATCTTTGGACCGGTAGCCAATGATGATGTGTATCGGACGTTTATTCTCTACACTGCTGGCGTATTGACAAAGGAACAGACACTAGAGCAGCTCAAAATTAAAAAACTATACAATCAGTTGGTGCTGACAACGGAAAAGGCTTTGTCCTATCTGCGATTTGTCGGTACCGTTCCAGAGGAGGAATTTTGATGGCGGATAAAAAGTTTGAAGCGATTTTGACTTTACTGGTTCCACAGGTTGTTCAGTTGATTTGTGAGAACGATTCTTTGGACGAAATAGCGGCTTCCAGAGAGTTTTACGAATCTAAGGTATATTCTTTGTTGGAGCAGGAGGACACCAAGCTGTGGCATTTCAGCCCGATTGCGCTATTTAATATGTATGGTGAGGAAAGAAAGACAGGTAACTTTGAAATACCGGAGGAGACATGAACATGAGCAGGCAAGGTGATTTTCTCATTTATTGCGTGGAAACTTACAAAAATGCTAAACATTTGACAGGAAAGCAGGTGGCGAAACTTTTTACCCGTTATCGTGTGTGGGACTATGTGTATTCCTGCTTTGAAGCGCTGCACACTACTGGGGCAAATTATATTGTGGAGGACATCGACCTTTATATCGAGGCGAGAAAGCCTACTATGGCTTGACAAAATCGTTGTCTGGAGCAGTATGATTTGCGCATATCCTATTGTTATCCGTATTAAAAACCAAAAGCCAATTGGCTCAATGTGAGCTGATTGGCTTTTTTCATGTCTTCGGTTAAGTCCCGCATAGTTTAGTTGTTCTATACAGACGACTGCTTCATGGTGATTCTTCAGCGCCATGTGATTGTATATTTTTGGCTTTTGAAATCATGGTTTAAGGAAAAGCTGATACCGGCTATTTCCAGATTGCTTTCACTGCTGCTCTCATTCTGTAATGATGAGATGGCTTTGTTTAGATATTCCACTTCTTCCTGTGTTGTCTGTCGTTCAATACAGCTTTCTATGAACTGCAAAATGTGCTCATCAGCGGAAACAAATAATTCCGGAGATGTGGTGTACTGTACCAAACTGACGATTCCAGGCCCGCTTACTTCCAGTAAAAGCTCTCCGTTAGATGAAACAGAGTAATGCTGCTGGATATCAGTCTCTCCTGTGTTTTCTTTGTATTCTGAAAACCCCATTGACTGAAAAGCTTCTTTTGCTTTGGGTAGCGTGAAAAAGTCGTCAGGAATATTGTCCGGGGATTGTTCTGCCGACGGCAGGTCATCGAAATAGGGGATGTCCTGTCCGGGAAGAAGTTCATCGGAATAAATGGGTATTTCATCTTGAATATCTGATGTGTGTTCAGGCGAATGGCTGCATCCGGAACATGACAGTACTGCTATGACAGTGAACACAATAAAAAACTTTTGCTTCATACTGCGCAGACTCCTTTCAGAAAATTTCCGACAATATCAATATGCGTGAGATTGTTATACAAACTGACTGCAGTCGCTGCTTATGGCCAGATTAACGCATATTCTGTATGAAATCAGTTGACGAAAGGAGTTGAATCGAAACAATACAGAAGGGAGGACCAAGATGCATATTCACGAATTTGCAGACTATTGTACTTTCTCGGAAGTGGCAATCGGAGGTACGCTGCCGGCAACGGAAGAGTACCGAGATATACTCAAAAAGCTGCATCCAAAACAAATTTTGAATTCGAGGCTTTGTATCCCCCTATATGTTATCCGTTATGGTTATGTAACAAAAAGGGGAAATTACCGGACCGGTGAAAAATACTATTTTTCTCTGGCCGGAGAATATGATGACCTTGACATGGAAATCGAAATGCGGTTAGAAGACTGGGTATCAGAAGAGAACCACGCAAAGCCATATCGTGCTATATCCAATGTTCAAATCCTGGGTGTGGAGCGGGTGGCTTATGCAACCCTGACTCTTTAGTTTGTTTGCGAGAAGGAATATGCTCATAAAAATCCCCGTATAGGGGTTGTCACGAGGAGTTAGGCAGATTGCGGGCCGAAGCACCGAAAAATAACGGCAAGTGACGTAAAAGTACACGCCGGGAAGAATGGACTTATCCCATCGAAAAGCAAAATAACAGCTTGGAGATGGGGAAATGAAGCATATTGTGAGTTACAGCGGGGGGAAAGACAGCTCCGCCATGTTGATCCGAATGGTTGAGGAAAAGATGCCGATTGACGATATTGTGTTCATCAATGTAATGGCAACGCCAGAATTGGGGGCGGAGTTCCCGGAAATGTATGAATATCTCAAGAAGATGGAGGACTACATCCATCGAAAAATTACGATAGTGCCGTCTGCAATCAGTTTTGAGGAAGGTTTTTATCAAAGATACCAGAAGGGAAAACGTGCAGGGACAATCTATGGATATCCACTGACAGTGGGCGCCTGGTGTAATGACCGCCTTAAACTTCGGGCGATCAACAGGCACTATAAGACATACGGGGAGCATGTTCGGTATTTGGGCTTGGCAGCAGACGAGACAAAGCGAATTGCCCGGCTGGCTCCAAATTGCCGGGCGCCGCTGGTAGACTGGGGAATGACAGAAAAAGACTGTATTGCTTTTCTGGAAAAACGGGGAATGATGAATCCTCTGTATCAGAAGTTCCGGCGGCTCGGATGTTTTTTCTGTCCAAAACAGTCTCTTCAGTCGCTGCGTGTGATACGGCGTGATTATCCTGCATTGTGGCAAATGATGCTGAAGTGGGATCGTGAAAGCCCGAGGACCTTTAAACCCAATTGTACAGTGTATGATTTGGACGCGCGATTTCAAATGGAAGACCAGCAGTTGACCATCTGGGAGTATATTGCAGACGGAAAGGTGAAAACAGCAGCATAACAGAAGGTGGGATATGAAGAAAGATATTTACTTGCGGAAGTTTCTCAGTTTGTTTGGACAGATGGATAAACGTTTTGATTTTGAGGAGATTTGGAGTGATTTCCTTACAATGTCTGCCTGTGCTATCTCGAATCAAGCAGACCCAAAACACCGTGATGAACGGGAAACAATTTATATGAATACTGTGCAGAAATACTCAAAAGACGACGCTTTTCGTATTAAGGATATGTTATGGCTGTCTGGAGCCGACCTGCTACAAAACAGGAGGGATTTTCTTTGCTTGGTCAGTGAAGAATTGGGTATGACCAACAAACATATCAAACAGTACTATACACCGCACGAAGTCAGCAGTTTGATAGCAAAAATCGTTGATGTAGAACTTGATAAAGGTATTTCTGCACCGGCTGCAGTGGATATCATAGACAAGAAAGGGTATATCAACGTGCTTGACTGCTGCTGTGGTACCGGGAGTTTACTTATTGGCTTTATAGATGAGATAGACCGGCAAATGAAAAAGCAGCAGCTCAACTATCAAAATCATGTGCAGATTATCGCACAGGATTTGAGCTATAAGGCGGCATTGGCTTGTTATGTTCAGTTAAGCCTTCTTGGGTGTGCGGGATTTGTCGTAATAGGCAGTCCTTTTTCCAAACCGGCGGGTACAAAAGAAAGCATAGAAGACGCCTGGTATACGCCGGCCTTTTTCAGTGATGTTTGGATAGAACGAAGGCGTTGGCACTATCTGGATCAGTTAATAAAGATGCACAGCAAACCATGAAAGGAGTAGAAAAGTATGGGAAGAGGAAATGTTTGCGTGACAGGTCCGTATGAGGGGCTTTTTTATATAGACAACGACTATATCTCTATTTACTTTAGAGAAGACGGGGGAGAGTTCGAGCAAAAATACCTTGGAGAATTGGGATATGGTGAACTATGCAGTGGAGGCTGGCAGTTCGATGCATTTGAAACAGAAATGAACTGGAAGGACATAAAAGAGACATTTACAAGTAGTATGAAAAAGCGATTTAAAAGCTTGACTGATTGTAAAGAGTGGATTCGCAATGAACGGTTTGCGCTCCTTGAAAATCAATTGTTTTACATTGCGGTAGAAGATAATGAATGGAGCTATGCCATCGAATTGCTTCAAAAGGAATACAATTACGACAACCATTTGGCAGGTCTTCAGAAGAAGCATTTTGAGGCATATCTTGCCGGTATTCGAGATGCCTTGTTCGAACAGTTTGATGAGATTGGTGTGTATAAGGGGGCATGGACTAGTGGAAAAATTAAACGAAAAGATTTTGCGGCATAAGCAAAGGGGTAGGTAAAAGAGATTTTATCAGGAACATTTGAAGTACAATAACAAAAACGCGGAAGGGAGAAGTTACATAACAAGGTAGCTTCTCCCTTCTCGTGCGAATAGCCAGAGTGTATTGCCGATTTTGGAAAGTAGAAGTGTAGCACTAACCAAAGCAGGTGGGCGGCGTTCGACAGAGAAACGGTATAGCAATTCGCTATACCGTTGAGCCGCAATAATATTTGAAAAGTCCGGCTGAGATTAATCGAGAGGATATAATCCATTCTCACGTAGTTTTTCCCAATTTGCCGCTACAATTTTTATGTTTCGATTGAATTCAACTCGATAGATTTTTTGGTATATGTATCCATCGTCGATCATTGAGCTGAGTGTGGCATGAACAACTTCTGATGGAACATTATATCTTTCAGAAACAGTATTTACTGTACTAAGAAAGGTTGGGATAATAGAAGGTCGTGTACTTACATATTCCAGATTATCTATTATCAATTTACGACATTGTCGCTGTATTTTGTCTGAAGTTGGCAGTTCTGTTGTCTCTGTGGCTACAGCTTTAAGCTGTTTGCTGAGAGATCCTTGTACAGCGTACAAAATAACACGCAACGCTCTTTGCTGGACCAGATATCTTGTAACAGATTGAAAGTGACCGTCTCCTGTAAAAATGACATAGGTATCAATATCTTTCCGTGAGATAGAACACTGATAGATATAGTCTAGCATGACAAAATCAGTCAGGTCTTTTTTTATCCCGAAATATGTATTGCCGGTTTCGATAATGGTGTTTGTAGCCTTTCGTATATTTGGCAGTTCATTTTTTAAATTTTCATTAGAAAAATCCGCAAATACCATAATATCAGAAATCAAAAATTCGTTTTTGTTCGTAAGCGTCTTTCGAAAATCAGACAAGTTTGGTATGAGGTGATACTGCTTTTTATACGAGTGATACCAATACTCATAATCGATAAACACCATTGCGTTGTGTGGACGCCGGTGTTTTAATTTTGAAAATAATGAAAACAAATTTACCCTCCTTTAATGTAATAAGGCCCGTTCTTCGAATGCAGACTTTTAAGAAAAAAGTTGTGTTAAAGAATGGGGCGATCCAGCATATTTGAATTGTAATACAGCAGAAGAAAGGAGTAAAGAAAAAATGTCGCATAATAGAAAAAGAATAGAGAATCTGTTGAAAATGGAAAAGAAATATGGAACAGAGGTGTTTCTCAAAGGATTGTCAAGACGCCTGAATTATAAAGGCATAAAAGTAATCGCTGAAAAACAAGAACCAGTTGATAGTAAAGAAGATGAAAAAGCGGCAGAGTGTTCTAAAGAACTTGTCCGCACCTCATGGGGGGACATCCTTGCATATATCCAGGAATCAAAGCAGTGCATTGCTAGGGAAGGGCTTTTATTTTCTATTCGGTCACAGCTGACAGAGGTAGAAGTCTTTCAGGCATATGTTCCATGCAATACGAAGAAAGAAACACTGGAAAAAGCGGTAGTTTGTATTAATGAAAAGATAGAAGCATATGGGGACAAACATAACGGTGACTTCATCGATTTGGATATTGCAGAGATTGCAAAAGAAACATTTGAAGCCCATGGAATTCCATATATAGAGCCACTTCCAGATATAGTGCTTCATCTTTAATGTTAAGGGAGGAATATGATGAAAAAAGAATATGTAA
>OGQB01000949.1_pt1 | contig 27188 bp, 17 predicted proteins | sample 1553071 | NCBI WGS metagenome assembly OGQB01 (sample SAMEA2580284, study PRJEB22360) | human gut metagenome | biome: human gut; feature: human-associated habitat; material: faeces | place: Denmark | collected 2008/2010
AGTTGGCACATTTGCGATCTTGTCTACGATGTCAAGTCCCTCGATAACCTTACCGAAGGCAGCGTAAGCACCGTCCAGATGAGGAGATGTCTTATGCATGATAAAGAACTGTGAACCTGCTGAGTCAGGCATCATGGAACGGGCCATTGACAGCACTCCGGGAGTGTGGGCCAGATCGTTCTTGAATCCGTTCTGTGAGAATTCACCTTTGATTGAGTATCCAGGACCGCCGATGCCGATTCCCTGAGGGTCTCCACCCTGTATCATGAAGCCTTTTATTACACGATGGAAGATTATTCCGTCATAGAAGCCTTTCTTGATCAGTGAGATGAAGTTGTTTACAGTGTTTGGAGCAATGTCAGGATAGAGTTCTGCTTTCATGACATCGCCATTTTCCATAGTGATAGTAACTATTGGATTTGCCATGTATATCATTCCTTTCTTGGTATAAGATAGGGTAATGATAACATCAGTTAACAGAACAGGCAAATGAAATTTGCAGATACAGAAGGAGAAAGAGATGGATTGGAGAAACATAGCAAGACCCGTTATTATAATAGCGCTGGCGGTATGTCTGGTGCTGTTCGGGGTATACAAGGTTAAGGAGACGTATACCGGATTTATGCAGGAATACGAGGGCACCTACAGTGCCGGCGGCGGAGAGAAGATCGAGGTTACCATACCTGAGGATACATCTGTCAAGAAGGCAGCATCTATACTTAAAGATGCGGGGCTTATAAAGTATAAGCTTGCATTCCAGCTCAGAATGACCGGCTCGCAGTACAGCCACAGTCTTCAGCCGGGTACTTACACACTCACAACAGGTATGTCGACATTGGATATGATAAAGACTCTGTGTTACGTGGAGTCGACCAGAGAGGTAAAATATACACTGACAGTTCCTGAGGGATTTACGGTTGAACAGATCGCTGACAGATGCGAGGAGCTGGGCTTCTGCTCTGCAAAGGAGTTCCTTGAGGCGTGCAAGTCGGGAGAGTTTGAGTATCCGTTTGAGATACCTTCATCGGAAGTCAAGTACGCATTACAGGGCTTCCTGTTCCCTGCTACTTACGACATATATGCAGATATGACTCCAAAGGAGCTCATACAGGACATGATAGACAAGTTTAACAGCATTTACACAGATGACTTCAGGAAGAAGGCAGAGGAGCTTGGATATACAGATTTTGAGGTTCTCACCATGGCTTCCATAGTTGAGAAGGAGTGTAAGCTGGATTCAGACAGAGCGATGGTTGCGGGAGTATTTATCAACAGATTGAATGATGACATGCCTCTTCAGGTAGATCCATCTGTTCTCTATGTTGTGACTGACGGTCAGTATGATCAGGCAGAACTGTCATATGATGATCTGGAGGTTGATTCACCGTACAATACCTACAAGTACACAGGACTTCCTGTCGGCCCTATATGTAATCCGGGCGAGGCATCCATAGAGGGTGTCCTGAATGCGGTTAAGCATGATTACTACTACTACCTGACATCAGATGAGAGCCAGGGAGCATGTATCTTTAATAAGACATACGAGGGACATCTTGCTGACATAGAAAAGGCTGATGCAGCCAAGGCGGAAAAGGAAGCTGCAGAGGGTGATGGATCAGAAGATGGCTCCGATGAAAGCACTGATTCAGAGTAAAAAAATATAGACAAAATTATATAGCGAAAATTATCTAAAAGGGTATAAACTGCTTGCGATATATAGACTTTTTATATATAATAAAGGAGTATGTACCCTTTTGGGTTTTTATGCATCTAGTTATGCGCTTATGGAGGTGCGATAGGAGGAATATTTGATGAGGAAAATAAGTTTCAAGGTAAGAAATATCGGCTCTGAGAAATATTTGTCATATATTCTGAATGATGATTGTGAGTTTGACGAGGAGTTATTGGATTATCTGGAGGAGAACCGGATTCCTGAGCTCATTGATATCATTTATGAAGAGGATGATGAGAACGATTATCTTACATATAACGTTACAGGCAGGACAACGGTTGACGCACTCCTTTCGAATACGGTAAATGCTGAGAAGATATTGGGGATAATCAGAGGGGTAGCTTCTGGTATAGTTAATTTACGTGATCTTGGAATACCGGCATCATATGTGGTTCTTCACAAGGAGTTTACATATGTTAATCCGGTTACATACGATGTTGGAATGTTATGTGTTCCAGTTGAGTCAGAAGCCAATATCAATGCCGAATTCAGGATGTTCGTAAAGGACTTGCTGACGAGCGTTATTTATGATGACAGTGAGGATTGCAACTATGTGGCAAAGCTTCTCAATCTGTTGAATGCGGATAAGTTCACAGTGAGAAACTTCTATGCACAGCTCACAGAGCTTATGGAGTCTGCAGGAATGCAGGTGGAGGAGAACTTCGTTGATATAGGCTCAGATATGTCGGTTTCACAGTCTTCAGTTGACACGGCGGCATCTGATACAAGTATGGATGATCTGCCTGAGTTTGAGGACGTGTCATTTGGCGATGATGAGGAAGATGAGCTTGATGAGGTAGAGGAGATCAGCGACGAGGCGGCCGCAGCGAATGCGATATTCAAGGATCTTGATCTTGATTCGGATGAGACGAAGAAAGAGAATGTATCAAGCGAGATAGATATGTCGGTATTTGATGACAGCGTTCTTGAGGAGCTCGAGTTAGATGAGAGCCTTGATGAGGAAGAAGAGGACGATGAGGAGGGCATGACAGAGGCTCTCACATCAGATATGGCAGTACATGAGCCATCAGGACTTACAGAGGTTGCAAAGGCTGCCGATGGAGTTACGGAGGTTGAGCTTGACAAGAAGGATGAGCAGAAGCCGGTTCTGATATCTACGGACGAGCCTATGGATAATCCACCTGTTGTTAAGAATATCAAGATCAACCGTGCGAAGATCATACAGAAGGCGGTTGCTGAGACAGAGGAAGCTCAGATAGATAACCCTACAGAACAGATAGTTGCACCACAGTTCATGGACGGTGACCAGCCGGAGCCTGAGACGAATATGGATCCGGTGAAGGTGAAGGCAGAGGAGCCTGAGCAGAAGGGCACAGGAAGCACTGTTGAGCTGACCGGAGGAATGAACGTAGTTAAGGATACCGAACCTGAGAAGGCAGCGGTTAACAAGAACGCTCCAAAGGCTATGCCATATATAGTCCGTGTCAACACAGGCGAGCGAGTTATGGTAAACAAGGCTGTGTTCAAGATAGGAAAGGCGGCAAGAGGTGTTGATTACCATGTCGGTGGTAATGGGGCCATCAGCAAGGTACATGTCATCATCTACCAGAGAGAGGATGGATGTTATCTGAAGGATAACAAGGCGACAAATGGCACATATCTCAACGGAGCGCGCCTGGATGAGAATGCAGAGCAGAAGCTTTCAAACGATGCCATGATAAGCATCGGTGGAGAGGACTTTATCTTCAAATTAAGTTAATATACACCACCCACGATGTGGGACAAGAGCAGGTAGCAATACCTGCTTTTGGTGTTTGAATGAAGGAATAATTTTTGACGGAAAATATGCGGATTTAGACGAAAGGGATTGAAAAAATGAACAGAGAAAAGGTTGTTGTAGTTCCGGCGGGGGAAACTTACAGAGTGAGTTACAGTCTGGATATCAGTGATGTGATAGATGCTAAAGTGTATGATATGAGCAGAAGCGGATCTATGCCTGAGATGGCACCGTGTGACATGCAGGAGAATGCCGGAGTCAGGGTGTTCAATTATCAGATCGATGACAAGAAGCCTCTTGCGGAGATACTGAGACAGGAGATGAACAAGAAGGAGATACTCACACTTCTGTACAACATTCTGCATGCACTGGAGATGTTTGGTAAGAATATGGTTTCGCTCAGCTATGTTGCAAGGGACGAGCAGTGTGTATTTGTATCGCCTGAGACATACGATGTCTGCTTTATTGTTGCTCCGGTACAGAAGGAAGTGACAGATCTCAACGATGTCAGAGCATTTGTGAAGTCGGTGATAGTTGATGCGAGATACTCAGAGAATGACAATGACAATTACGTAGCACGCCTTATAAACTGTGCGAATATGAGAGGTACATTTTCAAACTCGGACATGAAGAATGAGGTTAAGGCGATGCTTGCAGAAGCAGGCATAGACGCTGCTGAGATAGACAGGATGAAGGAGCTTTCCACAAATGCTCCAAAGGGTGGCAACAGCCACATACTTCGAGGTGAGTCACCTAAGGTGAGCAGACTCGAGGTTATGAGAAATAATGCGAGAATGAATGGATATGCACAGCCGATGGGACCAAACGGCCAGATGCCAAACGGAATGCCACCGATGGGAATGCCACCGATGGGACCGAACGGCCCGATGGGATCAAATGGTCAGATGCCGAATGGCAAGGTTCCGAACGGAATGCCGCCAATGGGCATGATGCCGATGGAACCAAACGGTCCGATGCCAAACGGCTCAATGGGACCAAATGGCCAGGTGCCAAACGGAATGCCACCGATGGGCATGCCGCCAATGGGACCGAATGGCCCAATACCAAACGGCCCAATGGGATCAAATGGAATGCCACCGGTAGACGTGCCACCGATGGAGGAGCCAATTAAGCCTGAGGTGGCTGGAGCACAGCCGCAGGGTGATAAAACGGAGAATGATGAGGCGGTTGAAGCAGAAGCACAGGATGCCAAGCCGGAGGTTGTAGAGCCTGTTGTGACAGAGCCACAGGATGTCAAGCCTGAGCCAGCAGAGCCGGTTGAAACACAGCCACAGGAGATAAAGCCAATACCTCCAATGCAGGGCAACCCATTTGGAGGAAACCCGATTCCACCAATGCCACAGGCGCAGCCAATGCCGCAGATGCAGCCGGTACCGCCAATGCCACAGATGCAGCCGGTACCACCAATGCCACAGACACCGCCGATGCCACAGGCACAGCCAGTGCAGGGCAATCCATTTGATGGAGCACCGGCACCATATTTCCTTAGGGTGAAGACGGGCGAGAGAATAAGCTTGGACAAGGCAGAGTTCAAGATCGGACATAAGGCAAGACTTGTGGACTATGCGATTACTGACAATTCAGCTATAAGCAGAGTTCATTGTGTTATCACCAAGAGAAATGGCGTGTGCTTCATCAGCGATAACAAGTCTACAAATGGTACATTTGTGAACGGAGAGGAATTGAAGGCGGGCGAAGAAAAGTTCCTGACGAACAATGCGATCGTTATACTCGGGGACGAGGAGCTTGTCTATCACATTAGATAGAATATCCGCAACGAGAGTTGAGACATAAATATTGGGAGGAATGTATATGGGGTTTAGCGCAGTATACAATACAGACGTAGGAATAAAGAAAAAGACAAATCAGGATTCGCTGGCGATCAAGATAGCGGATACTCCAAATGGACAGGTCGTGTTCTCCCTCGTATGTGATGGCATGGGAGGTCTGGCAAAGGGAGAGGTTGCCAGCAAGGAAGTCATAACAGCTTTCTGCAACTGGTTTGACACACAGTTTGTTGAGATGGTTGACAACAACAGCTTTAGTGAAGAGCTGCTGAGATACCAGTGGATAAGACTTGCCGTGGAGCAGAATGAGAAGATCAAGGCGTATGGCGAGCAGAATGGATTTATGCTTGGTACGACCATTTCTGCGATCCTCATATACAGAGAAATGTACTACATTCTCCATGTTGGAGACAGCCGAGTGTATGAGATCACTTCAGGGATAAGGCAGCTCACCGCAGATCAGACGCTTGTTGCAAGGGAGATCGCAGCGGGAAGACTTACACCGGAGCAGGCGGAGACGGACAGCAGACGAAGCGTGCTTCTCCAGTGTATCGGAGCTTCACCTGTGGTGGAACCGGATTTCGTAGTTGGGCAGGCAGCTCCCGGAGCGCATTACATGCTGTGTTCTGATGGATTCAGACATAAGATAACGCCTCAGGAGATGATAGAGAGACTTGGCCCGGGAACATGCGTCGACGAGGCGAAGATGAAGGAGGGCTGTGAGTTCCTCACAGAGCTTGTGAAGTACAGAAAAGAAACGGATAATGTAACAGTAGTGCTTATTAAATCGGAGTAATGGGGATCGATATATGACAGAGTTAGGAACGGTATTAGACGGAAAATACGAAATACTTAAAAAAGTCGGCCAGGGTGGTATGTCAATAGTTTATCTTGCCATGGATAACCGACTTAATAAACAGTGGGCTGTAAAGGAGATCAAGAATGATGGCTCCAAGAGTACAGCCACACTCTTAAAGGGATTGGAGCGAGAAGCAAATATCCTCAAGGATGTGGATCATCCGGTACTGCCACGAATCGTTGATATCATCAATGAGAATGGCACGATCTACGTTGTCATGGACTTCGTAGAAGGACGTCCACTCAGCGATGTGCTCAAGGCGGAGGGAGCACAGCCACAGGAAAAGGTAATCGAATGGGGCAGGGCGCTTGCCAGTGCACTTGACTACCTGCATTCCATGAATCCGCCGATCATATACAGAGATATGAAGCCTTCAAATGTCATGCTGAAGCCGGATGGCTCGGTAAAGCTTATCGACTTTGGAACGGCTAAGGAATACATAGTGGAGAACAATGCGGATACCACGGCTCTTGGAACAAGAGGCTATGCGGCACCGGAGCAGTTCGGTGATGCGCAGGGACATGGAATCTACAACACGGATGCAAGAACAGATATTTACAATCTGGGAGCAACGCTCTATCACCTTGTTACCGGCAAGAATCCATGTGAGCCTCCTTACGAGATAAAGCCTATCAGACAGTGGAATCCGATGCTCTCATCAGGATTTGAGAGAATTATACAGACGTGCTGTCAGCCGAGTCCTGAGGACAGATATCAGTCTTGTTCAGAACTGCTGTATGCGCTGGATCACTACAACGAGCTCGACGATGCATACAAGGCAAAGGCAAAGCATAAGATAGCAGCGTTCTCAGTGGTTGCGGGATTATCGATACTCTCAGCGTGCTGTGCTGTGATAGGCGGAGTAAAGAAAGGCCAGCTCAAGGATCTTGATTACAACAACAAGGTCAACGAGGCGAGGGATGCAGTCGACGAGGGCGATTACAACAAGGCATTTGAGTGCTATAAGGCGGCTGTTGACATAGACCCAACCGCATCGGATGCCTATATAGGCTACATGGAGACATATGCTTACTATTATACAGAGGACGATGGAAACACTTCGGCCAACACCGAGACGGCGGCAGAAAAGGGAATAAGACTTGCGCTTAAGAACAAGGACGAGATAAAGGACGACGTAAAGTTCAAGATAGCCATGTTGTATTACGACGAGGTCAAGGACTACAGTGCGGCCAAGAAATATTTCAATATGGTCGATGAGAGCAAGGATTTCCCGGATCAGGCAAAGCAGGCAAAGTATTACGCTGCGATATGTGACAGCAAGATAAACAAGTCTGCAAGCTTTGATACGAACAAGGAAAATATATTTGCATTCCAGGATTACAACAGTGACAACATAGATGACACCAATCCTGACAAATACACCAATTACCTCAACATAGCTTACATATATCTTGGCGAGATATCCAATGATCCGGAGCTTGCGAACAGAATAGAGGTGCTGATGGATGAGGCGATGAAGAACCTGGACGACAACGCAGAGGTGCTGAACAGCCAGTTCCCGGCGGACAGAGGCGTAAAATACTACAATGGCCAGTATTCAGGAGTTATGTACTCGGTATATACAGAACTTGCCGAGAATGCGGATGATGCGGGCCAGCAGTTACATTATTACAACTCTGCGGCGAACAGTGCAGCGCTTTATCTGAACAGTCTGGATATAGAGGGCGAGAATGCGACAGAGACATCCAAGAAAGCATATTCAGAATACTCGGTGAACGAGGCTGAGACTTATATCAAGATGGCAGAGAACAGCGGCGATGACAGCTACTATGATGAGGCAGAGAGAATATATGGCAACGCTGAGACTACACTTGGAACCGATGACAACGCAGCGGTCGTGTACGTAAGCCATCTGAGTTATCTGGTCGATAGATATTCGAATAAATTTGGAAGCGATTCGGCAGCATGGAATGCCAGTGCCACAAGGGCTGTGAGGAAAGTGTACGAGAACGGTAACAAAGTTCCGGCACTTGCAAATGGTCTTAAGCAGGGATGGCAGTCGTTATCCAATGACCTGACAGTTAAGAGCATAGTAAATGGCAGTTCAAGGTCAACGAGCGAGTAAGGGAGGAGTGAAAGGTTATGGCAACAGTTTATAATGTAATGTTATATGGCGGCCTGGCACTTGCGATCGTATTCGCTATTGTGGCGGTGGTACTGTTCTTTGTGTTAAAGATACCGAAGGCGGTGGGAATTGCCACAGGCTCAACAGCCCGTAAGAAGATCGATGAGATCAAGGAGAAGGGCTATGAGAGTGTACAGGGAGGCGGTGCCTCCAAACAGGAGGCGATCAAGAACCATACATCCAGAATTTCGGTAAGGGATGTAAAGTCAACTGCAGCCGAAAAACATTCTGAGAAGGGAATGGCAAATTACGAGAAAGCGATAGCTGATCTCGGGAAAAAGAGACTGGAGGATGAAGGCGAGACTGCAACTGATATTCTCCGCGATGATGCCGAGGAGGCAACAGATATTCTGAGGGAAGACGAAGAGAATCTTGACATCAATGGCAGCAGCTTTGAGGAGGCGACAGACATCCTCAGAGAAGATGCGGATGAGGAAGCAACGGATGTACTCAGAAATGACGAGGCAGACGAGGAAGCAACGGACATACTCAGAAGCGACGAGGCAGACGAGGAAGCAACGGACATACTCAGAAGTGATGAGGCGGACGAGGAAGCAACGGACATACTCAGAAGCGATGACGCAGACGAGGAAGCAACGGACGTACTTAGAAGCGATGACGCAGATGATTCCACAGCCGTTCTTCAGGGAGGACGCGCAGCGAGCTCGGTAAGAATGATAAAGAATGTAATTATAGTACATTCCGATGAAGAGATATAGGAGGAGAGGGACATGAAAAAGGTTATGCAGAATAAATCACTTTTGCATCGACTGATCGCGCTTACGATGGCGGTAGTTATGACACTCACTCTTGTGGCGATCGATTCACATTTTCATTTGTTTGCGGAGGAGGAAGATACACAGACCATAGATGTAACGGCCATTGTAAAGGGCGATAAGGCGGATATGGTGTATGGCTTCAAGGATTTTGACAAGGCAATAAAGTTCAAGATCAAGTCCGACAAAGTTGACGGAATCGACAGCAGCAAGTTGGGAGTGGCTGTTTACAAAGGAGCTACAGCGGACGATAAGATCGCTACAGCCACAGATGCAGCAGGAAAGCTTGTCACATTTGATAATGTGTATGAGCTGAAGAATGACACAGCAGTACAGAAGATAGCTATTTACTATTATACAGGTACTGATGAGAGCGGTGATTTCGAGCTGCTTGGAACCATAAAGGTTGCCGTGGATAAGCAGGCACCTACAATATCGGTTGAGGCTGATGATAACTACAATCTTCACAACAAGGTGAGCGATGGCTATTATCTCCTGAACCTCACAAGCAGTGATGCCGACAGAACATTTGTGATAGACGCCAAGGATACCACAGATGCAGCAGAGGAAAATGCCACAGGAATAGACTATGTGGAGTATTCATCAGACAATGGAAAGACCTGGAGCAAGACTGAGAGCACATCCCAGTTTGTTGCACCTGATAAGAGTGGAACATACAAGTTCAGAGCGGTCGATGTTGCAGGAAACAAGTCAGAGGAGACCAGTGTTATCGTCAAGAAGCTCAACGAAGCTCCTGTCATAACAAGTGTTACCCCTGAGATCATACAGAAGAACGGAGTGGATTACAGATTCCCTCAGTTCAAGGTAGATGATGCTTATAAGTTCACTGTACAGGTGAAGAAGGTTACAGCCGGCAGTGATAACACTGAGATAGATGACGTGAGCCTGTACTACAAGCTTACGGGTGCAGCTTCAGCAGTGGAGTGCACAGGCAAAAAGGCTGTGTCCGGCGGATATGAATATGAATTCGAGATAAGTGCACAGTGGTTCAAGAAGGACAATGCAGACAATGCAAAGAAGCTTGTCATTTACGCCAAGGAGAACGAGTTTGGCAATAACTCAGTCGGCGCAGATGAGGATGGCGACATTGTATTTGTAAAGGAAGGAAAGCCTGAACTCACAGTTACAGGCGGTTCCACAAGCTATGTGAAATCCACAAAGCTGACAGTGAAGGCAACTGGAGAGTATTCTTACATAGACACCGTGTCATACAGCGTGGATGGCAAGAAGGAAACGATCCTTGAAAAAGGAAACAAGTTCACATACAGCAGCGATGTCCGTGTGAGCGGTGGAGATGTACAGGATTCAACAAAGTCAGACATATATCTGGCTGATGGAGAGCATACCATCACATTTGCGGCAAAGGACTTCGCCGGAATAGATGGCAGGATAGAGACTGTAGTCAAGGTGGATAATACAGCACCTGTTGTAAAGGTTACGGACAACGCCGGAACAGACAGGACAAACAATGATCAGCAGTACACGGTCACAGACGCAAAGGAAGCTGTTCTTAATATAAAGTACAGCGATGCCACATCAGGTGTTGCATCGGCGGTCGCTTCACTCAAGAAGGCAGATGCAAATGGATCATATACATCAGTCAAGAACTGGTATTCAACATCTACAGGTGACAATGGCCTGCAGAGCGGAAAAGAGATAAGCATAGATGGTTCAGGAAGTTATGTCCTGACAGTTGTGGTAACTGACGAGGCTGGAAATAAGACAGAGACGAACACATATGTGTATGTCAATGTGGATGGCCTTTCAGGAGAGAAGTTATCTGCGAACGGTACAGATGCTGACAACGGCGCTATATTCTGGAGAAATGATGATACTCTGACTGTAGAGGGTGCAGTATCAGGCTTCCAGCTTGCAGCAGATGACGCAAAGCTGGTGATCACCAGAACATCATTTGCAGGAAAGAAGGATAAGGCAGTTGAGGTAAAGGGTACAGTTGCCGCTGCATATGACAAGAATACGGTCAACATATCCTACGAGCTTCCAGATGAGGGTGTGTACGAGATCTCACTCATGGCGAGAATACACGATCCGAACAATGCTGACACGAAGTTCAAAGAAGTACAGAGCATAAAGGTTTACTATGATAAGACTGCACCGGCAAATGTGAAGCTGGAGTGTGCAAACCAGAAATACAAATCAGGATCGACATTCTATTACAGATCAAAGAGTGACGTGAAGATCAAGGTCTCTGGTTCCGATAACGATGACAGCAATGGCAAGGTTACATATACAGTAGGCAGAAGCAGCACAGCCGGATCACAGGACATTACAGGAAGCATTAATGTATCAGGAAATGATATAGAAAAGACACTGGATGCAAAGGCCCTTGGCATAACAGATGAAAATACAGAGTACACGATGACTGTTAAGCTGAAGGACAGAGCAGGAAACGAGAGCAAGGCCAGTCAGGAGATACACCTGATAGTTGATACCGTCAAGCCATCAGTGTCAATAGATGGAACTGCCGGCGGAAAGCTGATAAATTACTGGAATAACAGCAATGTGACCATAACAGCAAGGGGAACTGACAATTACTTCGTGGAGAAGTTCGTTGTGACAGGAACACGCGATGGCAAGAGCATAAGCAAGTATGAGCTGGATGCGGATTACACTGCAAATGCAGAAAAGACCACAATATTCAGAGAGCCTGGACTTTATAATATCACGATCGTTGCTGTCGATGAGGTTGGCAATGAGTCGGGTAAGGCAACAACTTCATTTGTAATAGATAAGAAGAGCCCTGAGATATCAGTTGTGTCCGGTGGAAGCAGCAGATTCCTTAACAGGAGCAGAACTATTACATTTGGCATAGAAGACGATTATGGAATGGATACACAGAATGCGACGCTTAAGGTGTACTACAAGACCTACAGTGATTCAAACTGGTCAGAGACCACAGTTCCGTTCCAGACAGCAGATGGCAAGACCACTGCAGCATATAAGATGACAGCCAAGGGCGGCAAGGCAACTGTATATTATTTCACAGTTGAGGGAGCCGATAATTCCGGCAATGCACTGAAGCCGGCAGCAGACGAGGCGTTCGGTGTTCAGGAGGGCACAAGTGCTCTCAAGACAAAGAATTATTACGTCGACACCACAGAGCCACTTGTGTATGTGGACGATGATCCTGAGTACAGACTGGATAATAACAATTACTTCAAGACTTCAATATCATTCAGAGTTGGTGTGGAGGAACAGTTCAAGTCGCTTCAGAACACTATTATCACAGAGAATGATGGAAATGTAGCAGTGGATGAGAATCCGCAATACTTCTATATAAAGAGTAACGGCGGAACATGGGGCAAGAAGTACACATATGATAAGGAAGGTGAGTATGATCTCACCATGACCGTTACCGACAAGTGTGGAAATGAAGGAACAACAGGAACCCATTTCTACATAGACAAGCACAAGCCTGAGATACAGCTTGGAAATGTCAACACTATAAACAACAGAGATGTGACAGTCCCTGTAACACTTACAGATAACATGAGAGGTGGAAAGTACACCATTCATGTAGTCAGAACAAATGAGGGTGGATCTGTTGTAGAGAACAGAGATATCAGAAAGAATGTTACCTGGGGAACAAAGGGTGATGGAGTCAGCACAGTCAGAGAGGTACTCAGCGGTGTGACATTTGACGCCCAGGGCGATTACACAGTCACCGTGTCCGCAGAGGATAAGGCGGGCAACAAGGCTGTGACCAGAACAGTGAAGTTCAGAATCGATAAGACTGCACCGGTTATATCGATTTCAGGAATGAACGACAGACAGACAACGGCGGTAAATGCAACCATCAGCATAGATGAGGCATTCTCATTTGCATATGAGAACAACAATCTTGCCGCAGATGCATTTAATGTGACAATAACCAGAAAGACGGACGGAACAGCGGCATCGAATATCGCTACGCTGGGAACAAGCAGCTTCTCAGGAAGCAATCCACATACCGCAACTTACAACTTTACAGAGGATGGCGAGTACACGATCACAGCAAATGCAAGAGATCTTGCAGGAAATGTGGCAGCCAGCCAGACCAAGACCTTCAAGGTTGACTCAAAGGCACCTGTTGTAAAGGTGAGCGCAGTGGATAAGAACAACAAGGAAGTAAAGAATTACGACCCAATAGGAAGTATGGATTCTTCCGCACCGAACTATGTTGATATGTCACTGAGCGTTCAGGAGTCATTCTTCTCGACAGATGATGTGAAGATAACCGTGAAGAAGGACAGCAAGGATGTGTCATCATCATACTTTACAAATTACAGCAATTCTTCAGAGCTCAGCACAGGAAGCCAGAGATTCTCTGAGGATGGTGTATACGAGGTGTCAATAACAGCGCAGGATGAACTGGGAAATAAGGCTGATGATTACAGCCTGGTATTCACAGTCGATAACACACCACCTGAGCTCAAGGCTACATCGACACTTGCCGGATTCATGAGCAAGAGCATTGCAAGCGATGACGGAACACTGCTTCTCAATGCATCAGATTTTGCTGATATACGAGACAAGGGCTACGAAGCACTGTGGGATGTAAGTGATACTTCAGACTTCTCGGTTGACGCCAAGATAGACGGAGTAAATCTTATCGATTTCTCAGATATGACAGACGGATATCACAAGATAACACTTACAGTAACTGACAAGGTTGGACACACGGCAACACAGGAATTTGATTATACTTATGATGGTACTGCACCACGAATCATCATAACAGGTGTTGAGGATGGAGAGACTCTCAGAGAGCCATTCAACATGACGATAGGTCTTGAGAATGAGGAAGACGAGATCACATCCATCGTTATAAATGGCAATACCATAGATCCTGCAAGCTATCAGGCAGATAACAAGTATGAGATGCAGGTAGATCAGTATGATACATACACGGTTGAGGTAACAGCCCAGGATAAGGCCGGTAATATAGCGACAACATATGACAGAGAGACCGGAGAGGTATTCACCTTCAAGCTCAGCGAAAAGATGTCACCGGTTGTGCTGATCATAATAATAATCGCAGCGATCCTGCTTCTTGCATTGCTTGCATTCATCATCATAGCTGGCAGAAGAAGAAAGAAAAACGCCGCTGCTTAATGTAGGAGAAAGTGCTATGTACAGGGCAGTTGTATTTGATATGGACGGCGTGTTGGTAGACACGGAGAAGATATACAGGAAGTGCTGGAAGGAAAACGGCATGAGCATAGGGATTCCTGAGGCACAGATGGAAAATGTATGTGACCGGGTGGCTGGAGGCAACAAGACCTCCAACGCCCGGGTGTTTAAGGAAATAATGGGCGAAGATTTTGATTATCTTGCGTTCAGACAGAGAACAATGGATCTGTTCGATGATCATGTGGAAAAGTATGGAATAGACATAAAGCCACATGTCGAGGACACGCTGAGATTCTTAAAAGAACACGGCGTGAAGATGGCACTTGCAACCTCCACTGCGAGGACGAGGGCGCAGCAGAGACTTGATAGCGTTGGAATAGCCGGATACTTCGATGAAAAGGTATGCGGAGACGAGATCACCCACGGAAAGCCGGAGCCTGATATATATCTGAAGGCCTGCGGGAAGCTGGGCGTAAACCCGGACGAAGCGGTGGCCGTTGAGGACTCTGTGAATGGTATCATATCTGCCAGCCGGGCAGGGCTATGTACGGTCATGGTGGTGGATCTGATAAAACCAAATGGTATCACGCGCGAGCGTGCATACAAAACCTTTTATGATATAGAAGATATATGCAGCCTGTTTGAGTAAACAGGCTGTATTTTTATTAATAAAATGAGGAGGAACATCATAATAATGTAAAGAGTAAAGAATATGGTGGTAGTATGTCTGCAAGTCAGAAATTTATGGGAGTTGTAAAGGGACTGATCCTGTCCTATCTGCTCACGATAATCATGCTGTTTATAACGGCGGTGGTCGTATACAAAGTGGGGATAAGCGATAAGGTGCTCGGTATACTGGTTGTTGTGATATACATAGTGGCCACATTTGCCGGGGGCTTTGTTACGGGCAGAAAAGTCAGGGAGAAGCGTTTCCTGTGGGGGATGGTGTATGGCCTGACTTACATATCGGTCGCATTGACCGTGTCGGTGTTGTTTACAGGTTCAGGCGACAGAGAGGGAATAGCAGTTATAACCAAGTGTATTATGTGCGTTGCAGGCGGGATGCTGGGGGCTATGCTCAGTTAAAAAAAACTTTTACTTTATATATCTTTGTGTTATAATCCCGATATATGACATAAAAAGAGAGGTGTATCCAGAATGAAGAGAATTAAAACACTCACAAACAGGACTATGAAGAATACAATGGTCAAGGGTGGATGTGGCGAGTGCCAGACATCATGCCAGTCAGCTTGTAAGACATCATGCACAGTTGGTAATCAGAGCTGTGAGAATGTTAACAACAAGTAATTTGTAACAGGTTTGTATTTGATCAGCTAAAGGGGACCGTCGTTTATGATGACAGTCCTCTTTAGTGCGTGTATAAGGGTGCCGTGTGTGGCGCCTTGAATTAGAATTTCACGGATAGATCCGATGGAATATATTGAAGGAGAATTATGGTTCATCAGTACAAGAACAATGGTTATAATATAGTGCTTGATGTCTGTAGTGGTTCTGTACATGTCGTAGACGATCTTGTCTATGATATTATTTCTTTATATGAGGAGAATGATAAAGAGCAGATTATAAAGGCACTGTCACAGTATGACAGCGCAGATGTTTCCGAGGCTTATGACGAGGTAGCCCAACTGGTAGAGGACGGAACATTATTTACAGATGACGTATACAAAGATTATATTATAGATTTCAAGAAGAGAAAGACAGTTGTCAAGGCGTTGTGTCTGCATATCGCCCATGACTGTAACCTTGCCTGCAGATATTGCTTTGCCGGTGAGGGAGAATATAAGGGAGACAGGGCGCTTATGTCACTTGAGGTGGCAAAGAAATCCCTGGATTTTCTGGTTGCGAATTCCGGTTTAAGAAGAAATCTCGAGGTGGATTTCTTCGGCGGTGAGCCGCTTATGAACTGGGATGTAGTCAGGAAGACTGTGGAATACGGAAGAAGCCTTGAGGAGAAGTATGACAAGAAGTTCAGATTCACACTTACTACCAACGGAGTGCTTCTGAATGACGAGATCATGGAATTTGCCAACAGAGAGATGGCGAACGTGGTGCTCAGCATAGATGGAAGGAAGGAAGTCCACGACTACATGAGACCTACCAGGAATGGCAAGGGAAGTTATGATGTGATACTATCCAAGTTCCAGGAATTTGCCAAGAAGAGAGCAGGCAAGAGCTACTACGTAAGAGGTACTTACACTCATAACAATCTTGATTTCTCACAGGACGTGCTTCATATGGCGGATCTGGGATTTGACCAGATATCCGTTGAGCCTGTTGTATCACTTCCGGACGAGCCATATGCTATAAAGGAAGAGGATATACCGGTACTGCTTGAGCAGTACGATATCCTGGCTAAGGAGATGATCAAGAGACATAAGGAGGGAAGAGGCTTCAATTTCTTCCACTTCATGATAGATCTTGAGGGTGGACCTTGCGTAGCCAAGAGACTTTCCGGTTGTGGTTCAGGTACAGAGTACATGGCGGTCACTCCTTGGGGAGACCTTTATCCTTGCCATCAGTTTGTTGGTGAGGACGATTTCTGTATAGGAAATGTATTCGATGGAATCAAGAATCAGGATATAGTCAATGAATTCAAGCTGTGCAATGTATATGCCAAGGATAAGTGTAAGGACTGCTTTGCAAGATTCTATTGCAGCGGTGGCTGTGCGGCCAACTCATACAAGTTCCACGGCAATATACTTGATGCATATGACATAGGTTGTGAGCTTCAGAAGAAGCGTATAGAATGTGCAATCATGCTGAAGGCGGCTATGGCCGATGAGGCAGAAGAGGAATAAAAAGGGTAAAAGGAGAAGACGATGAAGAAGACAAAGAGAAACGCTGTGCTCGTCATCATTGCCTTTCTGCTTATACTGGGTGTTGCTATATATACAGCAATATTCGGTGTTGCAGACAGAGGTAAAGTCGAGTACATCAAGCTTGGACTTGACCTTAAGGGTGGTCTGAGTGTAACTTACGAGATTCAGGAGGATGATTACAGCGACAAGGATCTCGAGGATACCAAGTATAAGATTGAGCAGCGTGTAGAGGCCTACACCAATGAGTACTCAGTCTATGAAGATGGAGACAAGAAGATCACAGCAGAGATCCCGGGTGTAACAAATGCAGATGAGATACTTAATGCTCTGAATATTGAGGGAAAGCTTGAGTTTCTTGATCCGGACAATTATACAAAGTGGTCACAGGGACAGGAGTATGAGGCTGCTCTTACAGGAGATGACATCAAGAATGCCACAGCCGGAATTGACTCAGATAACGGCAATGACAATGTGGTACAGCTTGCATTCACCGATGAGGGAGCTCAGAAGTTCGCTGATGTTACCGCGGCAAATGTTGGAAATATAGTATACATTATATATGACAACAAGGTCGTAAGTGCACCAACAGTACAGTCAGCCATAACAGGCGGAAGCGCAGAAATCAACAAGATCGGAAGCTACGAGGAGGCCGAGCAGCTTGCTACTACTATCCGTATCGGTGCACTTCCTCTTACACTTAAGCAGGTTCGTTCCAATATAGTAGGTGCTACACTTGGATCAGATGCCATCAGCACAAGCCTTAAGGCAGGTGCGATCGGTATTGCACTTGTATTTCTTATCATGATCATAGTATTCAGGATCCCAGGTCTTGTGGCATCATTTGCTCTGGCATTCTACACAATACTTGATCTGCTGGTACTCAATCTGTTCAACGTAACACTGACACTTCCTGGTATAGCTGGTGTTATCCTGTCAGTAGGTATGGCGGTCGATGCCAACGTAATCATATTCACGCGTATCAAAGAGGAGCTGGCGGATGGCAAGTCCGTAAAGCAGGCAGTAAAGGGTGGTTTCCACAATGCCCTGTCAGCCATCATAGATGGTAACGTTACAACACTTATAGCAGCTCTTGTACTTGGAATATTCGGAACAGGTACTATCAAGGGATTTGCGATCACACTGGCTATCGGTGTTGTTCTTTCAGTATTCACAGCTCTGGCAGTCAGCCAGTCACTGCTCACAGCGCTTGTAAATCTCGGCGTTACAGATGCCAAGTATTTCGGCGTTGCAAGAGAGCCAAAGAAGACAAACTTCGTGAAGGCAGGTAAGTTCTGTATGCTCGGATCACTCATTGTGATCATCGCATGCTTCTGTATGATGCCTGTTAATAATAAGTCAAAGGGTTCACCACTTAACTTCAGTGTTGAGTTTGCAGGCGGTACAAGCCTTACAGTAGGTTTTGACAAAGAGTACTCACTTAGCGAGGCTGAGAAAGATATAGTTCCTGTCATTGCAGAGGCAGCCGGTATCGGCGAGGCGGGAATATCAGTTCAGACAGTATCCGGAACAAATGAGATCGTGTTCAAGATGCCTGAACTTTCAGATGACGGAACAGATGACTCACAGATGTCCAAGGTGCGCAGCGCACTCACAGACAAGCTTGGCGCAGATGTCAAGGAGGCAAATGTAATAAGTGGATCGGTCAGCAGCGAGATGTCCAAGAACGCTATATTCTCAGTCATCCTTGCAGCTATCCTGATGCTTATATACATTGCTATCAGATTCCATGATGTGAAGTTTGGTGCAAGTGCAGTTATCGCACTTCTCCACGATGTTGCGATGGTATTCTGTCTGTATATTATACTGAGACTTACAGTTGGTAACACATGTATCGCATGTCTGCTCACCATAGTTGGTTACTCGATCAATGCTACTATCATCATATTCGACCGTGTAAGAGAGAATATAGGTGTTATGAAGCCTAAGAAGGCCACATACAAGGATATAGTCAACCTGAGTATCAACCAGACCTTCAGCAGAACAATATATACATCACTCACAACATTTGTGACAATATTCGTTCTGTATATCATGGGTGTAGCTTCTATCAAGGAGTTCGCTCTCACACTTATGGCTGGTGTAGTTATCGGTGCTTACTCTTCAGTATGTATCACAGGACCACTCTGGTACTACATGAAGACAAAGCTTGGTAAGACAGAAAAAGATGCTTAATAGAATAAAGTTATCGGACGGATGTCAGATGACAGATGATAACAGGCTTCCATGGCAGAGATGCTGTGGAAGCCTGTTGTATTATTGGGAGATGGAAGAGATATGAATTGTAAAGCAGTGGTGTTTGATATGGATGGAGTCATCCTCGATTCAGAACAATTGGTTGTCAAGAGCTGGCAGAAGACAGCGGACAAATATGGCATAGAGGACATAGAGAGCTTCTGTATGGCTGCCCTTGGACTCAACCGTGAGGCGGCGAAGAAGCTGTTCGTGCAGATGTACAAAGGAAGATGTGGTGAAGGACAGGATACATTGGATGAGGAGAGATATGAGAGCCTCAAGGTTGAGATGGCGGCGGAATTCCACCGGGCAGCGGCAGAGGGAGAGCTTGTGCTGAAGCCGGGAGTTACGGACATGCTGAAGATGCTCAGGGATAATTGCATACCATGTGCCCTTGCCACATCCACCAGAAAAGAGGTAGTCACCATGGAGCTCATCAACCTCGGGGTGATAGATTACTTCGACAAGCTTGTATGTGGAGACATGGTAGATCGGAGCAAACCCGCACCGGATATATTCCTGAAGGCCTGTGAAGAGCTTGGAGTTGAGTCGGAGAGTGCATGGGCGGTGGAGGACTCATACAACGGAGTCAGAGCAGCATATGCGGCAGGGATGAAGATTGCCATGATCCCGGACCTCGTGCAGCCGGATGATGAGATGAGGGATAAGGCAGATTTTATATTTAAGAATATGAATGAGTTTCAAGAGTATATTCTTGAGTCCATCAGAGCATGACAGATGGATCCGACGAACAAAAAAAGAACTCCTGATGCAGAGAGAGCAAAATCTCTGTAACAGGAGTTCTTTTAGTTAGTTTTTAGGGGTTTAAGGGGACTGGTGAGGTCCCATATATAATATGTAAGTCCCGGCAAAGGACTGACATATTTTGATCTAATGGGTCAGTTAGATCAATGACTCGTAGAGCTTGGTGATATCCTCCACGCTAGTCTCCTTTGGATTGCCCGGACGACATGCGTCATCGTAGGCTGACTGTGCCAGGAATGGAATATCCTCTGGCTTTACAATGTCTTTAAGGTTTGTAGGGATTCCCACATCGATGGACAACTGGCGTACTGCGTCGACAGCAGCCTTTCTGTATTCCTCCTGGGTCATGTCATCCACGCCCTTGACGCCCATGGCTCTTGCTATCTCGCGGTACTTCTCGCCGGTAGCCTCTGCGTTGTACTCCATGACAGTTGGGAGAATGATGGCATTTGCAACACCGTGAGGTGTGTCATACAGAGCTCCCAGTGGATGAGCCATGGAATGAACGATTCCAAGACCTACATTTGAGAAGCCCATGCCTGCAACATACTGGCCAAGAGCCATATCTGCACGGCCCTCAGGTGTATTGGCAACAGCCCCTCTGAGCGAACGGCTGATGATCTCGATTGCCTTGAGGTGGAACATGTCTGACAGCTCCCATGCGGCTGCGGTGATGTAACCCTCGATTGCGTGTGTCAGTGCATCCATACCTGTGGCTGCTGTGAGTCCCTTTGGCATGGAGCTCATCATCTCAGGATCGACAAATGCCACAACAGGAATGTCCTTAGGATCAACACATACCATCTTGCGGTTCTTCTCAACATCTGTGATGACGTAGTTGATAGTTACCTCTGCTGCGGTTCCGGCTGTAGTTGGAACTGCAAATATAGGAACTGATTTATTCTTTGTAGGTGCAACACCCTCCAGACTTCTGATGTCTGCAAAATCAGGGTTGGCAATAACTATGCCGATACCCTTGGCAGTGTCCATGGATGATCCGCCGCCTATGGCGATGATGTAATCTGCCTCAGCAGCCTTAAATGCGGCCACACCCTGCTGCACGTTCTCTATAGTAGGGTTTGGCTTGATGTTGGAATAGATCTCGTATGCAAGTCCTGCACCGTCCAGAACATCGGTGACCTTCTTGGTCACACCGAACTTGATCAGATCAGGATCTGAGCACACAAGAGCCTTGGCGAAGCCTCTGCCGACTGCCTCTGTGGCGATCTCAGCGATGGCACCCGCTCCGTGGTAAGAGGTTTCATTGAGTACGAATCTGTTTGCCATAAAAATATCTCCTCCTTTGCACTGCGCATTTGTGATAGAACTTCCAGATACTGCCATCAAAATGCACAAAAGATATATTCAAAATGTATATTTATTATAACATTTGTACAATAAAAAGCAAATAGACATAACAGGTGAAATGTCAACATTTACAGGCAAAATGGTGGCATTTACACTGGTAATACCATAATGCGTCTGCTAAAATATGTGGATGGATACAGCAGGGATGCGGATATGTCCCTGCGATAAAATGATACGGAGAACAGAAGATGACATTGACACCGGAGCAGAAGGATATAATAGATAAATATGTGAAGAAGCCAGAGTGGAGAGTGGCGGGCAAAAGAGCGGACTTTAATGCCATAGGCGAGAGGTTCGGTGTGAGTCCTGTTGTGGCGAGGGTTATCACGAACAGAGGAGTCACCGGGGAGAAAGCCATAGCTATGTACCTTGATGGCGACTGGGATTCCATGCACGATCCGGCACTGATGAAGGATATGGTGGAAGCCGGTGAGATAATAAAGGAAAAGCTCAGCGATAACAGGAGGATAAGGATAATCTCGGACTACGACGTGGACGGAGTTACCTCCAATTATATATTGCTTCTCGGTCTTCGGAGAACATGGGCGGCGCTGCACGGAAGCTGCGCTGATGACTGCACCGTGGTGGATTACGACATTCCACATCGAGTGCATGATGGATACGGAATAAATAAAAGACTTATAGATGCCGCCATAGCGGATGGTGTTGATACTATCATAACCTGCGACAATGGAATAGCGGCGATAGAACAGGTGAGATATGCGAAGGAGCGCGGGCTTACGGTCATCGTCACGGATCACCATCAGATCCCATTTGAGGAGAGTGATGGCGGCGAGCGGGTATATATGCTGCCCCAGGCGGATGCGGTCATAGACAATCAGAGGCAGGACTGTGAATATCCATTCAAGGGGCTGTGCGGGGCCGGCGTTGCGTTCAAGCTCATCCAGTACATGTACAGGATATGCGGGATAGCCGAGAGCGAGGTAAATGAATTCATGGAGATCCTGGGGCTGGCTACCAACTGTGACATGATGGATCTGGTGGATGAGAACAGAATCTATGTAAAATATGCCCTTGAAAGTCTGAAGGACAGCCGCAATCCGGGTCTGAATGCCCTCATGAGGCTCAGCGGCAGAAATGAGAAGAAGATATCAACGTATGATCTGGGATTTCTGATAGGGCCGTGCATCAATGCGGCGGGAAGACTGGGGGATGCGAAACAGAGCCTTGAGTTCTTGCTTGAGAGAGATCCAAATGTCGCCGAGGCAAGGGCTAGGGAACTGCTGGCTGTCAACAATGAGAGAAAGAGCATGACGGAGGCCGGAGCCCGGCATATCACAGATATGCTTGAGACAGCCACTGTGAACGGAGAGTTCGGACAGGCGGCTACCCTTGCTGACAAGGTGCTTGTGGTGTATATACCGGCTGTACATGAGAGCGTTGTGGGAATAATCGCCAGCAGGCTCAAGGAGGCATACACAAGACCTGCGATGGTGTTCACGGACGCAGAGACGCCGGGGATACTGAAAGGATCGGGAAGATCCATAGACAGCTACAACATGTTCGAGGAGCTGAACCGGTTCCGGGAGATGTTCACTGCATTTGGCGGACATGCCATGGCGGCGGGCTTTTCCATAGAGAAGGAGAGGCTTGACGAGCTGAGGCGGAAGCTCAATGAAGCGGCGGTGCTGACGGATGAAGATATAACACCTAAGCTGATGATAGATGTGGCCATGCCGCTGGCGTACAACAGCATAGAGCTGACGGAACAGATCGAGAGGCTTGAACCATACGGAAAGGGTAACAGGAAACCGCTGTTTGCACAGGCGGCAGTACCGGTGCGAAGGGCGCAGATACTTGGAAGAAACAAAAATCTTCTGAAGCTCCAGCTTGATACCGGGTACGGAAGGTGCGTGGATGCCATAGATTTTGATCCGGATACATTTGTGAATAACATAAAACAGTGGTTTGGAGAGGATGAATGTGTTAAAATGTTAAATGGTCAGCCGAACGCCGTAGTGATAGATGTCGCATACTATCCGACCATCAATGAATATATGGGAAGACGTTCACTCCAGATGAAGATGGAGGCCTATAACAAGGGAATATAAGCTGACTTTGATGAGAATATTATTAAGTACATTTGTAATATATATCATACAGGAGGACGTAAGATGAGTGAGGTAGAAAAGTATATCAAGAGTATTCCTGATTTTCCACAGCCGGGAATCATATTCAGGGATGTGACAAGTGTAACTGAGGATCCTGAGGGCATGAAGCTGGCCATCGATGAGATGGATAAGCTGCTGGAGGGAGTAGATTACGATGTCATCGCCGGAGCAGAGTCCAGAGGATTTATATTTGGAGCACCGCTGGCCTACAAGAACGGCAAAGGACTTGTTCTCGTGAGAAAGAAGGGCAAGCTTCCAAGAGAGACCGTGGAGATGTCTTACGATCTTGAGTATGGACAGGCTACTATAGAGATACATAAGGATTCCATCAAGCCGGGTGAGAAGGTTGTGCTGGTGGATGATCTTATTGCAACAGGTGGAACCATAGAGGCTGCGGCTAAGCTTATAGAGAGCCTTGGTGGAATCGTGGTCAAGATGGTATTCCTCATAGAGCTGACAGACTTGAAGGGAAGAGAGAGACTTTCCAAATATGACGTGGCTTCAGTAGTACAGTTTGAGGGAGAATGATCAGGGCAGAATAAAACAGGAAGTGTGGTGAGCATATGGGAGAGACATTGGATAAGACACAGGACAATATAATAGCTCAGGAGACGAAGAGAGCTGCGGAAGCAGGTGTTATCACCTCGGAGCAGGCCACGAAGGATGGAATAGCAGCCATCGAGAAGGCTCTTGCGTCTGGCAAGAATGTTCCTCAGAATGAACTTATAAAGCTGGAGGAGCAGGCGAATAAGCAGATGAAGGCGAAGAGAGAGATAGATCTGTCCACACCGGCAGATTTTACACCGCCGGAGGAATTGTATAAGGAGCTTATCTCAAGGATACTCACATATCACCCATCTGCCGACATCACTATGATAGAGAAGGCATATAAGGTGGCGGACGCTGCCCACAAGGGACAGCTCAGAAAGTCCGGGGAGCCTTATATCATGCACCCTCTGAATGTGGCCATAATCCTGGCAGAGCTCGAGCTTGACAAGGAGACGATAGTGGCTGGAATACTTCACGATGTCGTTGAGGATACAGTCATGACATCTGAGGAGATAGCAGCGGAGTTCTCCGAGGAGGTTGCTTTCCTTGTGGATGGAGTTACGAAGCTGACACAGCTCAAGATGACCACGGACAAGATAGAGGTTCAGGCGGAGAATCTGCGTAAGATGTTCCTCTCCATGGCGAAGGATATCAGAGTCATACTGATAAAGCTGGCGGACAGACTCCACAATCTGAGAACCCTCCAGTATCAGTCACCGGAGAAGCAGATAGAGAAGGCCAGAGAGACCATGGATATATATGCGCCTATCGCACACAGACTTGGTATCAGCAAGATCAAGGTCGAGCTGGATGACCTGTCCATGATGTACCTCATGCCGGATGTGTACAAGGATCTCAAGGCGCAGATAGATGAGAAGCTTACCGAGAGGGATGCTTATATCAAGAGGGTCGTTGCCGATGTCAAGAAGCATATCGATAATGCCGGACTTGAGGCTGAGATAGACGGAAGAGTAAAGCATTTCTTCAGTATATATAAGAAGATGAAGAACCAGAACAAGACTCTGGATCAGATATACGATATATTTGCGGTACGTATCAAGGTGAATACGGTCAGGGACTGTTACTCAGCACTGGGTATCATTCATGAGATGTACAAGCCTATTCCGGGAAGATTCAAGGACTACATAGCCATGCCTAAGTCCAACATGTACCAGTCCCTTCACACCACACTGATCGGACCTGAGGGACAGCCATTTGAGATACAGATAAGAACCTACGAGATGCACAGAACGGCTGAGTATGGTATCGCTGCGCACTGGAAGTACAAGGAGAACATAACCGGTACGGTCATGCAGAAGGAGGAGGAAAAGCTCTCCTGGCTCCGTCAGATCCTTGAGTGGCAGAGGGATACCGATGACAACAAGGAGTTCATGAGCTTTGTCAAGACTGACCTTGATCTCTTTGCTGAACAGGTATACTGCTTTACTCCTGCCGGAGATGTTAAGAACCTTCCTAGCGGATCCACACCTATAGATTTTGCCTATGCCATTCACACGGCGGTGGGTAACAAAATGGTCGGTGCAAGGATCAACGGACGACAGGTTCCTATAGATACCAAGCTTAACAACGGAGACCGTGTGGAGATCATAACCTCACAGAACTCCACAGGACCAAGCCGTGACTGGCTGAAGGTGGTCAAGAGTACACAGGCCAGAAATAAGATCAATCAGTGGTTCAAGAAAGAACTGAAGGAAGATAATATTCTGAAGGGCAAGGAAATGCTTGCCCAGTATGCCAAGAGTAAGGGCTTTAAATTCGCTAATTACACCAAGACTCAGTATCTGGACGCGGTCCTTCGTAAATATGGCTTCCGTGACTGGGATTCTGTACTTGCCGCCATCGGACATGGCGGACTGAAAGAGGGACAGGTATTTAATAAGCTTGTAGAAGCTTATGATAAAGAGAATAAAAAGAATCTCACAGATGAAGAAGTTCTGGAGGCAGCAGCCGCAGAGAATCAGGATAAGAAGCATCATATCAAGAGCAAGAGCGGCATTGTAGTACGGGGCATTCATGACGTTGCAGTACGCTTCTCCAAATGCTGTAATCCGATTCCCGGTGATGAGATTGTTGGATATGTTACAAGAGGCCGTGGTGTTACCATTCATCGAACTGACTGTGTAAATGTGATGAATATGTCTGAAATGGACAGAAGACGTCTTCTGGAAGCAGAGTGGCAGGATCCGGAGATCAAGCCGGATGAGCATTACATGGCTGAGATCAATGTATATGCTAATAATCGTACCGGTCTTCTGGTTGATATTTCCAAGATCTTTACAGAGCGTAAGATTGACATCCGAAATATTAACTGCCGAACAAACAAGCAGGAGAAGGCCACTATTTCTGTAAGCTTTAACGTCAGCTGTAAGGATGAACTGAATTCCCTTATCGAGAAGATACGTCAGCTGGAAAGTGTTTTGGATGTAGAAAGAACTACAGGCTGAGAAACAATGGAAATGTGAACTGGCTGGAGATATACAGTACGTTGAGCATTGGATGGTATGTTACCGGTCAGGACACGGACAATAACGGAATAATAACATAAATGGCATATCAGCTGCCATGAAAGGATAATCTATGGGAAAACTTGAATTACAGCAGATGGTTCTTGGCCCTGTATATACCAATTGCTACTTTTTAAAAAATAAAGAAACCGGTGAAGCGCTGATCGTTGATCCGGCAGATTCACCGAAGAGAATTTTTCAGAAGGTGGAAGATATGGGTGCAAAGCCGGTAGGAATCCTTCTGACTCATGGACATTTTGACCATGTGACGGCGATGGAAGAGCTGAGACGGGATCTGGGCGTGCCGGTTTATGCCTGTGAGCAGGAGCAGGCGGTCTTGGCGGATCCGGATAAGAACCTGTCCGTCCAGTTTCAGAGCGGCGGTCTGCATCTGAAAACGGATATGCTTTTGAAGGATGGAGAGACGTTCGAGGCAGCGGGCTACACGTTCCAGATGCTTCATACACCGGGGCATACGGAAGGTTCCTGTTGTTATTATGTAAAATCAGAGAGGGTGCTGTTTTCGGGAGATACCTTATTTGA
>OGQB01000952.1_pt1 | contig 27132 bp, 27 predicted proteins | sample 1553071 | NCBI WGS metagenome assembly OGQB01 (sample SAMEA2580284, study PRJEB22360) | human gut metagenome | biome: human gut; feature: human-associated habitat; material: faeces | place: Denmark | collected 2008/2010
CACTCATACGGAATTTGTCCTGATCTTCCAAATAGGAACCATCACACCACTTCATGACCAGAACCGCTATGCTGTTCTCTCCGTCCCGAAGGAGGTCGGTGATATCAAACTCACTGGTCATATGAGAAACCTGGCTATACCCTACATAAGAGCCATTGATCCATACATAAAAGCAACTGTCTACTCCTTCAAAATTCAAGAAAGCTTTTGGTGCATTTTCATCTTTGTGATAAACAAAGGTATGTGCATATGTTCCACATGGAATATCCTGTGGTACATACGGTGGATCAAATGGGAACGGATACCTGATGTTTGTATACTGATGTGTGTCATATCCTGCCATCTGCCATACACTCGGAACCTGAATCTCATCAAAATTTTCTGTATCATAATCTTTCTCAAAGAAGGGTTCCTGAACATCATAGATACTGTTAAAATACTGGAACTTCCAAGTTCCGTTCAATAACTGCATTCGGTCTGACTCTTCCCTGTGCTCCACCAGGTTATCCATTCTTTTGGATGCCGGAATAAAATAGGCTCTGGCTGGCATTGTATTTTCATGCAGTACACTTAAATCCTCATAATAACGTGGTACAATCATAAATAACTCTCCTTTAATACATATACATTTTTTTGCACTTTGTTTTTCCACAGCAAACCTTGTCTTTTACTTTTATGTTTACGCTTCTCTGTTTTGCTATATATATCTTATCCTAATCTGCAAAACATGTCTATGAATTGGATTAGACAAAATATGCACTAAATGATACAATAACAAAAAAAGGAAAAGAGGTGCTACCATATGTATATGAATACCGGTTATTTAAACCACTCCCATATGGATTTCAAAGACAAAAGTCGCCCACTGGTTGTAGGAAGTTGCGGTACTTACCGCCTTTCCAGCCATCCAAAGTTACCAACCTACCGTCCAAGGGGACGCCTGGATTATCAGATTATCTATATCACTGCTGGTTGTGGGCATTTTCATTTTGACAATGTGGATAACGAAACGATTGTCCCCGCCGGTAATATTGTACTGTACAGACCGAAGGAACTTCAGAAATATGAATATTATGGAAAAGATAAGACAGAAGTATACTGGATTCATTTTACAGGCGACAATGTAAAAAATATCCTACGGCAATATGGATTCCCGGATAAAGAGCGTGTATTTCAGGTCGGAACCTCTATGGAATACGAACAGATTTTCAAGCGTATTATCATCGAGCTTCAGCGTTGCCAAGATAATTATGAGGAAATGCTTGTCCTTCTGCTCCGTCATCTTCTTATCATCTTTCATCGGGAACTGACCAGGGAACATATCTCGAAAAATGAATACCTGGATCACGAGATGGATAACGCAGTTACCTTTTTCAGTGAAAATTATAACCAGAATATTAGCATAGATGATTATGCTGCCTCACGTGGAATGAGTGTCAGCTGGTTTATCCGAAACTTCAAAAAATACACAGGTTCTACACCAATGCAGTTTATTGTGGGAATCCGAATTAACAATGCCCAGATGTTACTTGAAACAACAACCTATTCCATCAATGAAATTTCTAAAATCGTCGGGTATGATAATCAGCTTTATTTCAGCCGGCTTTTCCACAAGCTGAAAGGATATTCCCCAAGAGAGTACCGAAAGATAAGAAACAAGTTCTAAAATCCACAATATCATAAATCCCTAACTGGCTGTTAAAAGTTACTCGTAACTGTTCAGTACCTTCACAGTTGCGAGCCGCAAGCGCATTAGAATCAGCTTCGCTGATGGGCGCTTGCTCCTACATAATATACGTTTTCTTACGAAATATGCAGTACCGCATATTTCTGTACTGAATAGTTACGATTGATCTATATTATGATCAGGCAATGCCTGTTGTAATGATTAAATCGAGCTTTCCCCGATGTGGTGTGCTTCAACCACCTCCTTTCAAGGCGCAAAAAAGCACCTTAACCTTATTGGCTAAAGTGCTTGTATTTGTTTGCTATTAAATTGTTGTGAGTCAGACAAACTTGAATCTGTCTATTTCATCCTATCTATCATATTCTTTATTTTCAGTTCTATCTGATTAATTACTTTGATGAAATCTTCGTCTGATTTTCCTGTCGGATCATCCAATCCCCAGTTATCATCAAATGGTCTTCCAATGAACGGGCATCCAACATTACATCCCATAGAAATAGCAATATCTGGCTCTGGTATATCCGAAATCAGCTTTGAATACTGTTCTTTCTCCATATCAATGCCATACATTTCTTTCATAATACGAACTGCATCCTGATTTATTTGTGGCTTCGTTTCCGTTCCAGCAGAATAACTTTCAAATACGTCGGATGCAAAATGCTTTCCCAATGCTTCTGCAACCTGACTTCTGCATGAATTATGGACACAAATGAACGCTACTTTCTTCATACCTATCCCCTAACTTTCTTTAATGCTTTTATCACATCATCCTTACTTAATACTTTCCCCATTGAGACTACTTTATTATCAATAACCAAAGCAGGTGTACTCATAACTCCCATTGCCGCAATCTGACCAAAATCTGTAACATGGTCAATCTCATCCGTCATGCCAAGCTCACTAAGCGCTTCCTTCACATTCTTCTCCAATGCATTGCATTTATCACAACCGCCACCAAGAACTTTCACATTTGCTCCTGATGAAAGAGTTTCCTTTGCTGCCTCAACGCTTTCTTCATTGCAATTTCCACCACAGCAACAACCTGATTGTTCCTTAACCATTTCCTTTTCGTACTTTTTCTTTCCAAATAAGCTCATAATTTCAATCTCCTTTTTTCTTTTTCTAAACCAGTAGATACTGAATTGCATTAAAGAAATATCCAACAATAATTATTCCAACTGCACATATTACAATAAAAATTCCTAGTAACTTCGGTTTCACTGCCTTTCTAAGCATAATCATTGACGGTAACGAAAGTGTAGTCACACCCATCATAAAACTTAAGATTGTTCCAAGCTGCGCCCCTTTTGCAAGTAATGCTTCTGCTACTGGTATCGTACCAAAAATATCTGCATACATAGGAATGCCGACCAACGTTGCCAGAATTACACCAAATGGATTATCACTGCCAAGAATCTTTTCTACCCAGCTCTCTGGAATCCAATTATGAATAACAGCTCCTATTCCGACACCAATCAAAATATATGGAAATACTTTCTTAAAGGTGTCTATAACCTGTTGTTTTGCAAAAGAAAGTCTTTCTTTTTGCGTTGGTTCATCCATATCAATATCGACCGCATTCGCTTTTCGAATAAACGCTTCCACTTCATTCTCCAAATGAAGCTTTTCAATAATTGTTCCACCTATTACCGCAATAACAAGCCCTACAATCACATATATGATAGCAACTTTTGATCCAAAGATACTCATCAGCAAAACCAGACTTCCTAAATCTACCATTGGAGAAGAAATCAGAAAGGAAAATGTCACACCTAATGAAAGTCCTGCACTGGTAAATCCAATAAACAGTGGAATGGACGAGCAAGAACAGAATGGTGTCACCGTACCAAGTAATGCTGCAATACAGTTTGCCAAGATTCCATGAAAACGCCCCATAATCTTCTTACTTCGTTCTGGTGGAAAGTAGCTTTGAATATAGGAAATCATAAAAATCAGGATACAAAGCAATATCGTTATCTTCAAAACATCATATAGGAAAAACTGTACACTTCCACCCATTCTACTTGAAGTATCCAAGCCAATTTTCTCAAGAAGATTTCCAATTAATGTACTCATCCATTTCATTCCCAAAATCTGATTTTGAATAAACTCCCAAATCATTATTGACAGCACCCACTTTCCTCTTTTATGTTATCCTTAAAACTTCACTATTTCCGATTCATGTGTAAATGATGAAAATGTAGCTGTCGCATTCTTAAAATAGAACACCTCTGTATTTCCATCATCTGCTGAGTACATATTCTGTAAAGATGGATAAGCATCAAGCATAGACTGTCTTGCTTCTCTTCTATCATCTTCTACAAGTTCTCCTGCTACACGAAAGCCACTCTCCATTCTTAAATGCACAGATTTCTACCTTTGGGTTTGCGTGAATCTGTTTTGAAACATCCTTCACCTTTCCGGTCTGAATATACAGTTTTCCTTCAAAAACATGCGCTGTTCCAAAAGGTCTAACTCTTGGCTGGTCTCCTTCCACTGTTGCCAAATAATATATTTCTGCTTCTTTCAAAAAATTTACTACTCGTTCCATGATGTAATCCTCCTTCTATTAAGATCTATCAATAATAAAATTATACCATTCCATCGCTTCTTATGCACTAATCAACCGTATCATAAAACCCCTGTTTCACATCATTCCAGACGTAAACCAGGGGTTTCTCTTATATCATTCTATACCATAGACAGTGCATATACTATCTATTCACTTTTACTCCGTCTCATAAAAGACTTTCTTATCCAGAGCTTTATTCTGATGTGCAACAATTGTTGTACATACGGCATCACCTGTGATATTAACAGCTGTTCTTGTCATATCAAGGATACGGTCAATACCCATGATCAGTCCGATTGCCTCAACCGGAAGTCCGACAGAGTTAAATACCATTGTCAGTGTAACCAGACCAACACTTGGTACTCCGGCTGTTCCGACAGATGCCAGTGTTGCTGTTCCGATAACTGTAATATAGTCTGCCATACTCAGATGGATTCCGAATGCCTGCGCTGCAAACACAACTGCAACACCCTGCATGATGGAAGTACCATCCATGTTGATTGTTGCTCCAAGCGGAATCGTAAAGGAAGAAATCTTCTTGGAAACTCCGACTTTCTTAGAAAGTGTTTCAATAGAAAGCGGGATTGTCGCATTTGATGTCGCTGTAGAGAATGCAAATGCCATAACCGGGAAGAATTTCTTGATGAAGCGGATCGGGTTCAGTCCTGTGAAAATCTTTAACAGAATCTGATATACTCCCAGACACTGGATCGCAAGTGCCAAAAGTACTGCGATCATGTATTTTGCCAGCGGAACAAATGCACTGAATCCGATTGTAGCAAAAGTACGGCTGATCAGGCAGAATACACCGATTGGTGCAAGGCTCATGATCATCATTGTCATTTCCATCATAATGTCATTGAACTGGCTGAAGAAGTTCGCAACTGTCTCTGCACGTTCACCCATCTTCGCAAGGATAACACCAATGATCAGCGCAAATACGATAACCTGAAGCATTGTTCCACTTGCCAGGGAATTGATCGGGTTGTCCGGAATGATATTTAGGATTGTATCTGTCAGGGAAGTTGCTTCCATTGTCTCAACTGTGGACGCACTTGTCTTGATTGCACTCATATCAAGTCCGATACCCGGATTGATCAGATTACCAACTGATAAAGCAACTGTTACAGCAAGAGCTGTTGTTGCAAGGTAGAATACCAATGTTCTGACACCTACTGTTCCGAGCTTCTTCGTATCTCCGATTGCCATACTTCCGCACACAAGGGAACAAAATACAAGCGGTACAACAAGCATCTTCATCAGACGGATGAATCCCTGTCCGATCACATAGAGGATTCCTTCTACAATAATATCATTTTTTACCTTGCTGTCTGGAATCAGATAACAAAGTACAATTCCAAAAACAGCACCTAAAAGCAGAGCAATGAAAATCTTGGTCGTCAGACCAATTTTCTTCTCTTTCTTTTCATCTTTCACATTCTTATTTTTCATTCTAATTCTCCGTTCTTTCTTTCATATACTCTTCTAATGACTCTTTCCAATCTGGCATATCATACATATCAATAATACGGAGAATGAAGTTGTCCAATACCGCATACGGTGGTCTGACAGAAGAAAGGTCTGACTGTTCTGTCGGAACTGCCTTTAATTCAACGTTTTTCCCTGACAATCTCAAGATCTCCTGAGCAAATTCGTAACGATTGCAGACTCCACTGCAAGTTACATGATAAGTACCATATTCATTCGTACTGATCAGATACAGGATCATTCTTGCGAGATCTTTGGCACTTGTCGGGGAACCAAACTGATCTCCTGCTACAGAAAGTGTTTTTCCCTGTTCTGCCATTTCGAGCACACGGTTAACAAAGTTATTTCCACCTTTTCCGTAAACCCAGTTACTGCGGATAATGAAATGCTTGTGTGTGAATTCTTTCACATAATTCTCACCAGCTCTTTTGGATGCTCCATAAACAGTCAGTGGATTCGTATCATCAAATTCTGTATACGGTTTCTTGCTCTGTCCGTCAAATACGTCATCTGTTGAAAGCTGGACGATCTTTGCGCCATTCTTTCTTGCGACGATACTTAAGTTTCTTGCTCCAAGTGCATTTACCCGGTAAGCATGTTCCGGTTCTTTTTCGCACAGATCGGTGTCTGTAACACCGCAGCAGTTGATAATCACATCCGGACGGTTCACAATACCGAAGTTAAGAACTTCCTCTGTGTTTGTAATATCCAGATCATCCACATCCGTATTCAGCACTTCGATCTCTAATGGATCCAGAATGTCGTTCAGCGCCCGGCCGATCTGGCCGTTTGAGCCGGCTATCCATACTTTAATCATCTCTCATTTCCTCCTTCTCATGCAATGAAAAAGGCGCTGAATCCAATCAACGCCTCTCATATACTATAAAATAAACGTCAATAATATTTTATCAACCTACTGTTTCCGTGTCAAGATTACACTTTTAGTCTATCAAGAAAATATCATGGTTTTCCTGAATCTTCTCTATAATCTCATGGCTGCTTATCCCTTGAAGTTCTACACTGTTCTGACTGACATAAAGAAACACAAGAAACAGAAAAGTGGATAGGATCAATCTGGTAGTAAAGCTTCCTCTGCTATTTTCTTTCTTATCCAGATCTTCTGCTCCATTTCCTGCACTTTGCTCCAGACCATCCGGATATAATTCCCGATATAAACGACCATATCTTGGATGAATTGCCGGTGTTATCATACCGGTATTCCGCTGTCGTCTGCGATTTTCTTCCCACAATCTACGCCTACGGACTTCTGATTCTTTTTCCTGCACGAAAGATCCTCTCCATCTTCTTTTTTTCTAGTTTATGAAAGTTTCTTCTGCTTTATTCTTCCAAGAAAATCTGATACAGCGTTTTCTACCGGTCAGCCAGTTCTCCTGTAATGTCTTCCCAGGTAATCCCTTTTTCTACCATGAGAACCATTGCATGATAAAGGAAATCAGATAATTCATACTTCACTTCCTCGACATTTGGATTTTTTGCAGCGATCACAACTTCTGTCGCCTCTTCTCCAACCTTTTTCAGGATCTTATCCAGACCTTTTTCAAAAAGATAGTTCGTATAGGAACCTTCTTTTGGATTCTCTTTTCTATCCGCAATTGTCTGATATACAGACTCAAAAATCTGAACCGGATTCTTGGCATCGTAATCATTTCCAACAATTGTTGTATAGAAACAGGAGCGGTTTCCCGTATGGCATGCTGCTCCGATCTGTTCTACCTTTGCAAGCATCGTATCTCTGTCACAGTCGATTGCAAGAGATTTCACATACTGGAAATGCCCGGATGTCTCACCTTTGATCCACTGGCATTTTCTGCTTCTGCTATAGTAAGTCATGCGCCCGGTTTTCACAGTATGCTCAAATGCTTCCTCGTTCATATATGCCATCATTAAGACTTCATTTGTCTTATAATCCTGAACAATCACTGGAATTAATCCGTCTGAATTCAATTTAAACTCACCGAAATCCATCTGGCTTTCAAAAGAAGTCATTTGAATTCCATTTTCTGCACAAACTTCTTTAAATTTGTTAAAGTCCATATCCAGACGACTGATGAATCTTCCTGATATACCTTTTACACCATCACTCTTTAAAATATTAAGGATCTCGTTTTCATCCATCGTATCCGTGACAACAACACACTGCGTTTCTGTAACATTTACAACAGAATTCAGATCCAGTCGATGCATAAATATCATCTCTGTACTATATGCTTCGATCAGATGCTGCTGTTTAAACAATGCATCGAAATCATTTAATGATACAGCGATTCTCTCTTTTCCAAAACGCTTGGATACTTCCTCGATTAATTCAATGGAAAGTGCTTTTGAGAAATTCAACATTGCACGTTTCGCTCCGGCATAAAGAATCTTCTTCACATCTTCTGCACGTCTGATGTTTCCTCCGACAACCATTGGAATACTGATTGCACGGTTGATCTGTTTGAGGAAGTTGATCGTCTCATCATGTTCTTCATCTGAGTCTGACAGATCGAAAATAATCAGTTCATCCGCTCCTCTTTCATTGTAGTGGCGCGCAAGTTCCATCACATCATCTGCGATCACAGTTCTGTCATCGAACCACTGCACCGCTTTCCCTCTTTCTATAAAAATACAAGGGGTCAGTCTTTTATACATAATTTCTTCTTACTCCTTCTGTCACGCCGTTAAAGGCTTCCCTTTGTAGACCATACTTCTTTTATTCTTGGCTCTTCTGATACCGCCATATCCAGAGCCTTTCCGAATGCTTTAAATAAAGCCTCTGCCATATGATGATTATTCCCTGCATCAAGGATCTTAAGGTGCAGGTTCATTGCAGCACTATAGGAAACTGCATAGAAAAATTCACGCACCATCTCTGTATCCATTGTTCCAAGCACCGGTACTGTAAAATCTGCCTGAAAGTTCAGATACGGTCTGCCGGAAAGGTCAACTGCTCCAAGAGCAAGAACCTCATCCATTGGCAGTACAAAATATCCGTATCGCTTAATTCCGGCCTTATCTCCAAGTGCCTGTGCGATTGCCTGTCCCAGTACGATTCCTGTATCTTCGATCGTGTGATGGGAATCCACTTCAAGATCCCCACGCACCTTAACATTTAAATCAAATAATCCATGTCTTGCAAATCCATCCAGCATATGATCAAAAAACGGAATTCCTGTATCAATCTGATTCTTTCCCTGTCCATCCAGATTGATTGTCAGTTCAATATCTGTCTCTTTTGTCTTTCTTTTGCAGCTTCCGATTCTGTTCTGCATTACACTCACAGCTCCTTTTCTCTTATTTTTCAAATCTTACTTTGATTGAATTTGCATGTGCTGTCAGATGTTCTGCCTCTGCAAATTTCTCGATATCTGTGTGGATCTTCTCAAGTGCATTTCTTGAGAAAGAAATAATGCTTGATTTTTTAATAAAATCATCTACAGATAGCGGTGAGAAGAATTTTGCTGTTCCGTTTGTCGGAAGGACATGGTTCGGTCCTGCAAAATAATCTCCGAGCGGCTCACTGGAATATTCTCCGATGAAAATAGCTCCGGCATTACGGATCTTTGTCATCACCTCAAACGGATTCGCTGTCACGATCTCAAGATGTTCGGAAGCAATAGAATTTGCTGCATCGATTGCATCCTCCATTGTCTCTGCAACGAGAATATGTCCATAATTATCCAGGGATTTCTGAATGATCTCGCCTCTGGAAAGCTCTTTTACAAATGCATCTGTCTGTGCAGATACTTTCTCTGCAAGTTCCATACTTGTTGTAACCAGAATTGCAGATGCCATCTCGTCATGCTCTGCCTGAGACAGAAGATCTGCTGCCACGAAACGTGGATTTGCCGTCTCATCAGCAAGAACAAGGATCTCACTTGGTCCTGCGATTGAGTCAATGCTTACAAATCCATAAACCGCTTTCTTAGCAAGAGCTACGTAGATATTTCCAGGTCCTACGATCTTATCTACCTTCGGAATAGACTCTGTTCCATATGCAAGTGCTGCAATTGCCTGAGCTCCACCAACCTTGTAAACTTTATCTGCACCGGCTTCTTTTGCCGCAACCAGTGTTGTCGGAGTTACCTTTCCATCTTTTCCTGGAGGTGTTACCATGATGATCTCATCTACACCTGCAACCTTCGCCGGCATGATATTCATAAGTACAGAAGATGGGTAAGCTGCTTTTCCGCCAGGAACATAAACACCGACTCTCTGGAGCGCTGTCACTTTCTGTCCAAGAATTGTTCCGTCCGGTTTACTGTCAAACCAGCTGTACTGCATCTGTTTCTGGTGATAGTCTCTGATATTCACCAGTGCTTTTCTGATAATCGCGATCAGTTCATCATCTACCTGCTCATATGCTTCTGCGATCTCTTCTTCCGTTACAAGAAGATGCTCTGCGTCCAGTCTGACTCCATCAAATTTCTCTGTATATTCAAATACAGCCTCGTCTCCCTTTTCTTTCACCGCATTCAATATTTCCTGAACACTTGCTTCAAACTTCCCATAGTTATTCGGGCTTCTCTTTAAAAGGTCATCCAGAAGATTCTTTTTCGTATTCTCATTCAGTTTCTCTATACGCATTTGTCTATTCCTCCCTCAGAAGATTTCTTAAATTTGTGATCAGCTCTTTGATTCTGTCATTTTCCATTCGCATGCTGACCGGATTGACGATCATTCGCGCTGACAGCGGGCACACTTCTTCAAGTACGACCAGTCCGTTTTCTTTCAATGTAGAACCGGTTTCTACGATATCTACGATGACTTCAGATAAGCCAACAATCGGTGCAAGTTCGATCGAACCGTTTAATTTCACAATTTCTACTGTCTGATGTTTCTTATTGTAGAAATAATCTTTCGCAATATTCGGGTATTTCGTTGCCACACGGATCAGTTCATGATGTTTCAGTTTTTCTGCTGCCTCTTCATATCCACACACACACATCCTGCATTTTCCGAATCCAAGATCCAGGACTTCATGGACTTTACGTCCCTCTTCGATAATCGTATCTTTTCCGACAACTCCAATATCTGCTGCTCCGTACTCTACATAAGTCGGCACATCCGGTCCTTTTGCGAGAAAGAATTTCAATCCCAGTTCTTCATTTACAAAAATCAGCTTTCTGGAATCCTTATCTTTCATTTCCTCGCATGTGATTCCAAGACGCTCCAGCATCTCCAGTGTCTTCTTTGCAAGTCTTCCCTTTGTAAGGGCAAATGTTAAATATCTCATTGATCTGCTCCTTTATTGCTGCTTTGTTTTCTTTTTTGTATTGACCAGCTTCTCTTCTCCTGTCTGAAGATTGATCACTTCAATCTTCCGGTCCTCTCTTAAGTAAAGCATACTTGCAACAGAAGAACGCTTTCCATACGCTTCAAAAGTCTCTCTTTCATCCCAGGAGTTTCTCTTCATCATCTCGACATTTTTTCCTTTTGCACGAAATGACCTCGCAAGAGAAATTGCCCACTGTTCCATTGCATCCGTATAAACAAGCAGATTACGGTGTCCTGTCTCTACTTTGATCTTCTGACGATCCAGTGCACTCATAAGTTCATCCAGAATGATTGCGAATCCGATCGACGGTGTCTTCTTTCCAAACTTCTCAAGAAGGTGATCGTAACGTCCTCCACGTACAACTGCATCTCCGGTACCATAAGTATAGGCACGGAAAATAATTCCTGTATAATATCCATAACTTCCGCTCATGCTCAGATCAAAAGTTACATGATCCTCTACTCCGTAAATCTTCAGCAGATCATAAATCTGGCGAAGACGTTCTACCGCAAGTCTTGCTGCTTCACCCGGAGCAATGCGTCCTGCATCTGCAAGGATCTCCGGTCCACCTGTCAGTTCCGGAAGCTGATGGAACGCTTCTTTCACCTGATCGGCAATCTCATAATGATCGAGAATCTCTTCCACACCAAAGAAGTTTCTGTTCGCAATCAATGTACGGATCTCTTCTTTTTGTTCATCTTCCAGATTCGTTGCCTCGAAAAGACTCTGAATAAAATCAACATGTCCGATACTTACCTGGAATTCCTTTAGTCCGGTTTTCTTAAGTCCGTCCACAACCATTGCGAGCATTTCTGCATCTGCCTCGATAGAATCCACACCGATCAGCTCTGCACCAAGCTGCGTATTTTCTTTCAGGCGTCCACGATAACTGGAATGATTGATAAATGTATTTCCGGCATAACACAGACGAATTGGAAAATTCTCTGTCTCAAACAGTGTTGCTACTGCTCTTGCAATGGACGGTGTAATATCCGGGCGCAACGCCAGAATATTCCCCTCTCTATCAAAGAATTTATAAAGATCTCTAATCGATGTCGAACCGATCTCCTTGCGGAATACATCAAAATATTCAAATGTCGGTGTCTGTATGTCCTGATATCCATATAAATGCAATACAGTATTCAGCTTTTTCTGCAATGCCAGTTTAATGGCACATTCTCTATTATAAATATCCCGAACGCCTTCCGGGGTATGTAACTTCTGCTCCATGTCTCGTTCACCTTCCTGTCTTTTCTTGGTTTTTCACTTTAGTGTGCTACCACGTTAAAACCTGTTTGTAATTATACGGACTTTGTAGGATTCTGTCAATCCCTCGTTTCCAAATCTTTCTGAATTAAATCCAGATACGGCACAAAATAGCCATTTTTCAGTTGAAAAAACCATTCAGGATCTAATTCTTCCAGCCGGACACTCTTACGTCCCCCACTCTGCGCGCGGTCCCAGAACTTACGGATCTGTGTATACTGCATATAATAAAGCTCATTTCTTGCTGTATAATAGATCAGAAAAAAAGCAATCCCGCCCTGTCGTTCAAACTTTTCCATAAAGTCCATCTGATGCTCATGTACATTCTGAAGTGGGAAGGTATCTACATTACACTCTTTCGCATCAAAACAGACCGGGATTCCCTGCACTGCTCCGATATAGTCTACCGTACTTGCTTTGTCGAAATACGCAAGTGTAATCTGTCTGTGGTCTTTATCCATACGTACCGGAGTAATCGGTGTCGGGATTTTCTGCATCAGTGCAAGTCCCATCTCACTGTATCTTTCATTCGAATGATTGATAAATTCCTCCAGTGTCGAACCTCTAAGTCCTCTCGAGTTCCATGTTGCCATCTCACATCACTCCCTGCGCTTTACAGATTTGTTCAAATAAGGCCGGGACAGGTGCTTTGATGATCTTTCCTGAAAGCTGTTTGATATCTCCCTCGCAGTTCTCCGGGAATTCCAGACGGTAAGCATGCAGAAGCTGGGAACGAAGTCCGTATTTCTTTTTCAAAGCATCGTTAAATGACCGGTTCCCGTATTTGTAATCCCCTGCGATCGGATGGCCGATGGATGCCAGATGTGCACGGATCTGGTGTGTCTTACCGGTAATCAGATGCACTTCAAGAAGTGTTGTTTCTCTATTTCGTGCAAGCACCTTGTATTCGGTATCGATCGCTGATGCTTCTTTCCCATCTTTTGTCTGTTCAGCCGGCTTTTTCTGACTCACCGTAACTTTATTTGTCTTTTCATTCTTGACGAGATAACCATGAATCCTCTGATTCTCTTTTACCTGCCCTTTTACCAGGCAAAGATAATATTTCTTAAGTGTACGGTCACGGAACATCTCGCTTAATCCCTGTAATGCCTGCAGTGTTTTTCCTGCTGCCACGATTCCGCTTGTATTTCTGTCTAAACGGTTACAGACAGATGGATGAAATGTATGCAGTTCTTCTTCTGTGATTTTCCCATTTTCCAACAGATAATCAATAAAATACTCCACAAGAGAAGTATCCGTCGGGGATGCCTTCTGGGAGAGCATTCCGACCGGTTTATTGATAAATACAGCAGCCTCATCTTCATATAAGATATCTAACTGTACCTTCTTTCCCGCTGTCTGTTTTCTTGCAGAGGACGCTTTTTTCTTCGAAAACTGTGAATGATCGATAAAGTTCTCAATCGTCTCTTCCGCAAGAAATAACTTAATCACATCCCCCTGTTTTAGCTGTTCATTTCCAACTGCTTTTTTTCCATTCAGGGTAATATTCTTTTTTCTCATCATCTTATAGAAAAAACTTTTTGGCGCTTTATTGAGATACTTTGCAAGGAATTTATCCATGCGCTGTCCTGCCTCATTTTTCTGGATGCTGATCTCTCTCATCGTCTTTTCCTCTTTACATTGATATATTCAGAATAAGATTACGGATTTCCTGTTCTCTTGCTTTCGTATCTTCCTGCTCTACTACAGCAATATTTTCAAGTCCCTCCACGCGGGCCAGAAACGGTGTATACTGATTTAAGATCTTAACAGTAAAACCTGTGTACTGATTCTGCGCAAGGATTGTCTTGATATGCTTTCCAAGTTCATCTGTATTTACTTTCTCATAATGTGTGTATCCGTAAATGTTGTGTCCCGAAATTACGATACAGTCTGTTGGCATGATATGCTCTTTGCTTGTAATTATAAGATCATAACAAACTGTTAAATGTTTTGATTTTCCTGCGATTTCCTTCGCCTGTGACAGTTCAATTGATTGATATGGATAACGTGCGATCACACCTACAAGTGCCTTTGATGCCGGAAGACATCCAAGGATAGCAACAACTGTCAGAAGATTCAGCCTCGTATGTGTCTGCCAGTAACCAAGAGCAAAAATTGCCAGAACGATTACAAAATAAATAACCGTTCTTAAAATCTCCACTTTTCTTTTATAATTCAAATAACCTGGTTTTCCTTTTTGTATTCTCTTCATTTTTTCATCCTGTTCTAAATTTAATATTTACAAGTTCTGCATATGAACAAGTAGTCCATGCGGCAGCAGTTTTGTTCCAAAGTAAGTTAATTTCATTGGGATTCCATAAACGGAGACTGATTTCCCGGATCTGCAGTCCTTCAACGCCTGATGAACCACTCTGTCTGCCTTCGCCATTGTCAGTTCCTTCAAGATATTCTGCGGTTTCCCGGAAAACTTGAAAAACTCTGTATCAACCGGACCCGGGCAGACTGCTGTGACGACAATTCCTTTTTTTCTCAATTCTTCTCCCAATGATCTGGAGAAGCTTAAGACATAGGACTTCGTTGCCGCATATACTGAGAAATACGGTTGTGGGCAAAATGCAGATGCGGACGCAAGATTGACGATCCTGCTGCCAGCACGCAGAAATGGCAGACACAGCAATGTCATTCTTGTAAGAGACCGGCAGTTTACATCCACCATATCTGTCTGGATCCGGAATTTTTCAGACAAAATCTCTTCTACACTTCCTGACTTGCCAAATCCTGCTGAATTCACAAGCATTCGTAAATCCGGCTGTTCTTTCTCAAGTGCATCTCTCAATTCCTTATATACCTTTTTCTTCTGAAGGTCACCTGCAAAAATCCGAAGAGGAACTCTGCTTTCTTTCACAAGCGCTTCCAGACGCTCTTTGCGCCTGGCAATCACCCAGATCTCATCCAGATTTTTATAAAAATATCCAAGCTGACGTACAAATTCTCTTCCCATTCCCGAAGATGCTCCGGTTACGATTGCAATTTTCATCCTGCTTCCTTTCTTGAATCCTGTCTGTCAGATACTTAAATGTACCTATTTTCTATTCTTCTTAGAATGAACATTTCTGATAGATTTCTTCTTATTTTTCCCTTCAACTCTTCCTCTGTGTTCAGAATTGTTTTGTCTTTTCTGACCATTCGAACCTTTTGATCCTTTTTTCGGTTCCTTTCTGCCGGCTTTTTTATCATTTCCTGAACCACGCATCTGTCTCGGTCTCACAAGACATTTCGGTCCGAATCCGATCAGATCAGATCTTCCTGCTTTATGAAGTGCTTCAATCACCAGATCATACAGCTCTGGATTACGATATTGGATCAACGCTCTCTGCATTGCCTTCTCATGCGGACTCTTCGGAACATAAACCTTCTGCATCGTTCTCGGATCTACCCCGGTATAATACATACAGGTGGAAAGAGTTGATGGTGTCGGATAGAAATCCTGCACCTGCTCCGGCATATAGCCAAGATCACGACAGTACTCTGCAAGTTCTACCGCTTCCTTCAGAGTAGAACCAGGGTGGGAGGACATCAGATACGGAACCAGATACTGTTCTTTCCCGATTTTCTCATTCATCTTATAAAACTGTCTTGTAAACTCTTCATAGACTTTGTGCTCCGGTTTTCCCATCAGAGACAGGACAGGCCCTGCCACATGCTCCGGTGCTACCTTCAACTGTCCACTGACATGATATTCACACAACTCTCTTAAAAACTCCTGCTTCTTATCTGCGAGCAGATAATCAAAGCGGATTCCTGAACGGATAAACACCTTCTTAACTTTTGGAATATCTCTCAACTTTCTCAACAGACTGACATAATCTCTGTGATCTGCGTCCAGATTCTTACACGGGGACGGGAACAGACACTGACGCGTTTTACAAACGCCATGCTCCATCTGCTTTTTGCAGGATGGATGCCGGAAATTTGCTGTCGGACCGCCAACATCATGAATATATCCTTTAAAGTCCTTATCTTTTGTAATTTCTTTTGCTTCTTCAATCAGAGATTCATGACTTCTTACCTGGACAATTCTTCCCTGATGGAACGTCAATGCGCAAAAACTGCATCCTCCAAAACATCCTCTGTTGCTGATCAGACTGAATTTAATCTCCTTGATTGCAGGAACTCCGCCTTTTGCCTCGTAAGACGGATGGTAAGTCCTCTGATAAGGAAGGGAGTAAACATCATCCATCTCCATCTGTGTCAGTGGTGTTGCCGGCGGATTCTGTACTACATACAGATGTTCAGAATACGGTTCTACAAGACGTTTTCCGTTAAATGCATCCGTATTCAGATACTGTGTGTAAAAGCTGCGGGCATAATTCATCTTGTCCGCTTTGAGGTCTTCAAAGGACGGAAGGATTTCCGCATCATAAATACTGTCTAATGATTTTGCTTTTACAACCGTACCGGCTATATACGTGATATCCTCAACCGGTATCCCGGCATCCAGTGCTTCTGCAAGCTCTATGATCGAATGTTCTCCCATTCCATAAGAAATCACATCTGCACCCGAATCGAGCAATACAGAACGTTTCAGCTTGTCTGACCAGTAATCATAGTGTGCCATTCTTCGAAGACTTGCTTCGATACCGCCCAGAATGATCGGTGTCTTTTTATAAGTCTGACGAATCAGATTTCCATAGACTACGCAGGCATAATCCGGTCGTTTTCCCATCTCGCCGCCCGGTGTATAGGCGTCTGTCTTTCTTCTCTTTTTGGATACAGAATAATGATTTACCATAGAATCCATGTTTCCTGCAGAGACAAGAAATCCAAGTCTTGGTTCTCCGAACACCTGCACGCTCTCCGGCTTACGCCAGTCCGGCTGTGCAATGATCCCAACACGATATCCTCTGGATTCCAGAAGACGTGTAATGATTGCGTGACCAAAAGATGGATGATCGACATAGGCATCTCCTGATACATAGACAAAATCTACCTGATCCCATCCTCTCTCTTTCATCTCTTCTCTGGTAATTGGTAAAAAATTTCCTTTCATGCTTTCTCCCTGTTTAACGTAATAATGAACAGTCACGCAATGCTTCCAGTTCCTGTCCTGTTAATTCTCGATATTCTCCTAATGCAAGCCGCGGATCAAGTACAAGGCTCCCCATCTGCAGGCGTTTCAGATAAATAACCTCTTTTCCGACTGCATGGAACATTCGTTTCACCTGATGAAACTTTCCCTCTCTGATCGTCAGTCGGATTTCAGAAATCTCTTCTCTTTTCAGAATTTCCAGATGAGCCGGAAGTGTCGGTTTCTCTTCCCCGATTTCAAGTCCTTCTGCAAATCTTCTCACATCTTCTTCCGTAACTTTTCCATCGATTCTGGCGAAATAAACTTTATCTACATGCTTCTTCGGTGACAAAAGCTGATGTGCAAGTTCGCCATCATTTGTGATCAGCAAAAGTCCCTCTGTGTCTTTATCTAATCTTCCGACAGGAAAGAGATCCTTTCTCTGCTTTTCATCAATCAAATCTAATACAGTACTGTCGTTTTTATCTTCCGTTGCAGAAACCACCCCGGCTGGCTTATTTAACATGTAATATTCATATTCTGCATAAGCAACCATCTGTCCCTGGTAAAACACATGATCTTTTTCTGTGTCAATCTTGATTTCCGGACGTTTTACCGTCTCTTCATTAACTCGAACCTGTCCTTTTGTGATTGCTTTCTTCACTTCTGTACGTGTTCCGATTCCCATGTCTGCCAGATATTTATCCAGTCTCAGTTTCATGAGTTCCACCGCCATCCCGGAAGGTACTTATTCTTAAGCATCTGATTCACAAGCTTTCCAAAACCAAGCGGATATCCATCCACACAGATCAGATACCATCCCTTGTCTTTCGGCTTCACAAGATCCTCCACATCCAAAGTCTCGCCTTTCAGATATTTCATAACGCGTTCGTCTTCTAATGGAAGATCGATCACCTGATCATATTCTTCCTTTTTCAGATTCATCGCCAGTGCCTGACTCGGCTCAAAACGATTCTTCTTCAGTTCACCCATCAGTAGGCCTGTTCTTAAGAAACGGATTCCACGAAGTGTCGGAAGTCCTTCCGGCATATAATACACTTTCTCTCCACGCAGATCCATGCGAGAGGAATCGAATTTTCGATCAATATGACCAAGAAATTCTTCCAGTTCTTCCGGAAGCTTCTTGTTCTTCCCACTCTCCGGAAGTCTCTTTCCTTCTTCCTGTTTTTCACCCTTTTGAAGAAGTGCGAGGAAATGTCCTTCTCCCTTCATACGATGAGGGAAAATACGAACCGTCTTTTCAAGTTCCGGATTCTTGCTTTCTGTCACCTGCGGCATTCCATCTGCAAATCCTTCGTAACCTTCCATCTCACAGATCTTAAATTCCGGGTATTCCTGAAGCAGATATTCAATCGTCTGTTCATTCTCTTCCGGTGAAAATGTACAGGTGGAATAAAGCAGCATTCCACCCGGGCGCAGCATCTGGGCTGCCTGTGTCACAATGCTTCTCTGGATCTTTGAAAAAAACTCCGGTCCGTGTTCTTCCCATGCTTTCACCATCTTTTTCTCTTTACGGAACATGCCTTCCCCGGAACAAGGTGCGTCGATCAAAATCTTATCAAAATACTCTGGGAAATAAGAAACAAGCTTTCCAGGCTCTTCACTTAAGATGAGCACGTTTCCGATTCCAAATAATTCAAGATTCTTCAAAAGTCCCTTCGCTCTGGAACTGCTCAGATCATTCGCAGCCAGTACACCGGTTCCTCCAAGCTTTGCCCCAAGTTCTGTAGCCTTGCCTCCAGGTGCTGCACAGACATCAAGCACACGGTCTCCCGGCTCTACCGGAAGACGATCTGCCGGTGTCATGGCACTTGGCTCCTGCAGATAATAAAGTCCTGCGAAATAATATGGATGTTTCGATGGCTGGATATTATCTCCATCATAATAGAATCCATTATGGATCCACGGAACCGGCTCTAACGGCCAAGGTGCGATCTTCAGGAAATCTTCCACAGAAATCTTCGCTGTGTTCACGCGCAGACCATAGTGACGCGGTTCATCATAACATGCCGTATATGCTTCATATTCAGAACCAAGAAGATCCTTCATTTTCTCTTCAAATACTTTTGGTAAATTCATATTTATTGTTTGCTCCTTTGCGATATCAAGATCAAAATACTTTACATTTAACTATATCATATTTCCATAGCTCCGGTATAGTTTCTTTTTTCTTTTCATAGAATATTTTTGTAAAAGGAGGTTTCCTATGCTTCTGGCTCTCATACTGCTTTCACTGTTTTTTACGATGCTACTCTTTCCTGAAACTGTATTTCAGGGAGCTTGTGATGGCCTGCTTCTCTGGTATCAGATTCTGATACCGACCCTTTTTCCTTATCTTATTGTCACAGGACTTTTGTTGAAAACAGATGGTGCTGCTGTTGTCTCCCGTCTGCTTTTCCGTCCTTTCCATCTGCTCTTTGGAACTTCCTTCTATGGAAGTTTCGCCGTTCTGTCCGGCTTTTTATGCGGTTATCCAATGGGTGCAAAAATCATTGCCGACCTTCTTCTTCAAGGAAAAATTTCTCTTGAAGAAGCTTCTTACCTGCTGTCCTTCTGTAATAATGCAAGTCCATCTTTCATTATTACTTTTCTTGTTTTAAATACAATTCATCAGAAAGCTTTCTGCATTCCCGCTTTACTGCTTCTTTTCGGAACTATGATCCTCTTAAGCTTTCTTCAACGAATTCTAAGACATTTCATCAAGAATAAAGATTGGATTTTCCCGGAAATGTCCGAAGTTTTCACACAGGAAAATTCCATTTTTTCAAAACCACTAACGCACAAAATGAATTTTTCCGTGTTAGAATCCTGTATCCTGAACAGTTCAGAAACGCTTGTAAAAGTCGGAGGTTACCTGATGATCTTTTCTGTACTTCTTGCATTATTGGAACTTCTGCCGATTCGTTCACCTGGTTTTCTTCTCTTGAAATCTTCTCTTGAGATGACAAACGGAATTCTTCTCCTGTCTCAAAGTCTTTCCCACCCCCAGGTTCTTTATCCGTTGCTTCTCGCACTTACCTCTTTTGGTGGATGGTGTTCCGTTGCCCAGACACAATCCATGATTGCCGGTACAGGACTTAAACTTTCTTCTTATATAATACAAAAACTGACCGCCGCACTGGCAGTCAGTCTTTTGACATTTCTCTATCTGAAATTTTTATAATACAATGTAATGACTACCTCAGGTCTCCCTGTCCATTCTCATCATAATATCCGTCATCGGATGGAACTTCAAGTTCTGAACGGTTAGAGCGAACTGTATCGTAGCACTCCTGTAAAGAATTGATCAATCCGTCATACTTTGTTGTATAACTGTCCAAAGTATGTCCGATAATGCTTTCTGCATTTGCAAGAAGATCATCTGTATACTGGATTGCACCAACACGGATTGTATTTGCATCCATTGTTGCGTTATCAAGAATCTCCTGCGCCTGTGCTGTTGCCTGAGTTACGATCTCATTTGCCTGAGCATATGCCTGCTGCATGATCTCATGCTCACTAACAAGCTCTGTTGTCTGAACCTGGGCTTCCTCGATCATTGCATCTGCTTTTGCCTTTGCATCAGCAAGAATCGCATCTCTGTTCGCAATAATCTTCTGATAACGTTTGATCTCATCCGGTGTCTTCATACGAAGTTCGCGAAGTAATTCATCCAGATGTTCCTTATTTACAATAATCTTTGTTGTAGACAACGGCTGAAACTTACAATCTCTGTCTATATATTCTTCAATTTCTTCAATGATCTGTTCAATACGGCTGCTCATTGTTACACTCTCCTTTTTTCTTTCATCTTTTCTCTGAGTGCGATCTCGACGGCTTCCGGCACAAACTGTGATACGTCTCCCCCAAAAGCAGCAATCTCCCGCACTGTAGTCGAACTTAAGTAAGAATATTCTATACTTGTTGTCAGAAACATGGTCTCTATATCAGGCTTCATCCTCTGATTCGTCTGCGACATCTGCAGCTCATATTCAAAATCGGTAATCGCACGTAATCCCCTGATAACCACATCTGCACCTATCTGTTCCGCAAAGTCTACCAGCAATCCATCAAATGGTATAATCTCAACATTCGGCAGATCTTTCGTCACTTCCTTTAACATTTTAACACGTTCTTCTACAGAAAACAACGGCATTTTTGCTTTATTATTCAGTACTCCGACAATTAATTTGTCTACGATTTTACAAGATCTGCAAATGATATCATAATGTCCACGGGTAACGGGGTCAAAACTTCCCGGATAAATTGCTTTTAACATACTTCTTCCTTTCCGGCTTTCTCAATAAATACATGCTTGTTTGTCTTATATCTCTTCTCTTTGATCAAAGAATATCCCAATTCTGGAAGATATCCAAAATCTGTATCTAACGAAGCTTCTACGATGATCACCGTATCTTCATAGATCAGATCCGATCCTGCAAGGTATTCCAGAACTCTTTTCTCAAATCCCATATTATACGGTGGATCCATGAATACAAAGTCAAAAACCTTTTCACCTTCCAACTGATATAATGCGTTCATCACATCCTTTGTCAGTGTAAGTCCCTTCTTCTCCAGACGTGTGAATTTCAAATTCTCCTTGACACATTCCATCGCCTTAGGATTTTTCTCTACAAATACTGCTTCTTTTGCTCCCCTGCTGAGAGCCTCTATTCCGATTCCGCCACTTCCTGCAAACAAATCAAGGAAAATACAGTCATACATCTGCGGACTTATCATATTAAACAAAGTCTCTTTGATCCGGTCCGTTGTCGGTCTTGTCTCTATCCCCTCAAGAGTCTTCAGTTTTAGGCTTCTTGCGCTTCCTGCAATTACTCTCAAATATCGACACCTCCTGTCATTAACTATGGTGAATTTTAGCAGAAAAAAGCACCCGGGTCAATGCCGAGTGCTTTTCTCTTTTTCATTTCTTGTGTTCTTTTTACTGTACATGACAGTTTTTGAACCGCTTTTCTGTCTGATGCAGACCGCTTCTGCAGACGATTTTTCTTCGCCTGTTACTTTTCTGCCATCTGCTTCTCCTGCTGTTCAATCATCTTTTTAACCATATAACCGCCGACAGAACCATTCTGTTTTGATGTGAGGTCTCCATTGTAGCCGTCTGTTAACGGAACTCCCAACTCGGATGCTACTTCGTACTTGAACTTGTTCATAGCTCCTTTCGCCTCAGGTACTGCTGTTTTGTTAGATGAACGACTTGCCATGATCTTTTTCCTCCTTTTGCATTTTGTAACTTTACTATTTAGCTTTGTTACGCTGTTAGTATGTGGAGGAAAACTAATTTTAAACTGGTAACTTTTGGCACTCACTGATGCAGCCGGATTGCTCCATTGCTATACAATTGCTATGATCCGCAAACATCACAATGTTGTTTCCAGCATGATCTCATCCAGTTTTATCCGTAAATGTTCTTTCAATTTGCGATGCTCAGGGAATTCCAGTTCCGGATCGTCCAGAAGAAGTCTGTCCGCCTCTTCACTTGCGTTTTGAAGCAGCTTTGCATCTTGAAATACATCGGCAACTTTAAAATCAAGCACGCCACTCTGCCGGATTCCAAAAAGATCCCCCGGGCCACGCAGTCGGAGATCTTCATTTGCAATAAAGAAACCGTCATTTGAATGATTCAGGATATCTAACCGTTCCTTCGTTTCTTTTGATTTCGATGCTGTCATGAAAATGCAATAGGACTGATACTTTCCACGACCAACCCTTCCTCTTAACTGATGAAGCTGTGCCAGCCCGAAACGTTCTGCATTTTCAATCATGATTACTGTCGCATTCGGCACATCAATTCCCACTTCAACAACTGTTGTTGAAACAAGCACCTGGATTTCATTTTTTCCAAATGCATTCATCACTTCATCTTTCTCTTTTTCCTTCATCTTTCCATGCAGAAAGCTGACATTGATTGAATCCCCTAATGTTTCTGAAAGCATCTCGCAATAATCGATAACATTTTCCGCTTCCATTGCTTCACTTTCTTCAACCATCGGACAGATCACATAGCACTGACGTCCTTGTACCACCTGTTTTCTTATGAATTCATAGGCCTTCGGACGGTATCCTGTATCCACAACACAGTTTTTGATCGGAAGACGGTTCTTCGGGAGCTCATCGATCACAGAAATATCCAGATCACCATAAAGAATAATTCCAAGTGTTCTCGGGATCGGTGTCGCACTCATTACGAGAATGTGTGGCAGGTTTCCTTTACCTGCAAGCATTTCTCTTTGTTTTACGCCAAAACGATGCTGTTCATCCGTCACCACAAGTGCCAGATTGTGATAGATTGCTTTCTCCTGTATCAATGCGTGTGTTCCTATAATAATTGATGATTCCCCACTCTCAATCCGGGCATAAGCTTCTCTCTTTTCTTTTGCTTTCATAGATCCGGTCAAAAGTTCTGCCCGCAGTGGGATCTGATACTGTTCCAACATGTCTTTGATATTTTCAAAATGCTGTCTTGCAAGTACCTCTGTCGGTGCCATTAACGCTCCCTGATAGCCGTTCAATCCTGCAAACAGTAATCCAAGAACTGCTACGATTGTTTTACCTGATCCAACATCTCCCTGAACAAGTCTGGACATGACATATTGACTTTTCATGTCTTTCTGCATATCATCCCATACCCGCAGCTGCGCAGCCGTCAGTTCATACGGCAGTTGTTTCAGGAATTCGCTGATTTGAGGCTGATCTTCAAAACGGAATCCGTTCTTCATCCTGTCCTGTGTATTTTTAATCTGGCGCAGAGAAAGAATAAAAACAAGAAATTCCTCAAAAACGAATCGTTGTCTTGCCGCAAGAAATGCTTCTTTATTCTCCGGGAAATGCATCTCCCGCACAGATTGTTCATAAGGCCGGAAATGATATTTCTTCGTAAATTCATCCGGAAGAAAGTCATCCTGTTCCCGCACCTGTTCTAATGCCTGACGTAGTGCTTTGATTACTGCATTGTTTGTCAGACCTGCTGTCAATCCATAAACAGGCTGCATGGTGTTGATCTTTTCCTGATAACGGACTGCCGGATCGTAAATCTCCGGATGTTCCATCACAAGGGAATCTCTTTTCTTCACAACCCTGCCGCGGAGAACAACTGCTCCTTTTCGCCCAAGTGTATTTCTCAAAAACGGCATTCGAAACCAGATTACCTTTATTGTTCCTGTCAGATCCTTTAAATATGCAGTCGTGATCTGTCTTCCTTTTCCCGGAGAAACCTGTACACGCCCAAAAACACTGCCGCAGATCGTACAGACTTTTCCTTCCTCCACTTCACTGATCGGAACCGGTTCTCCAAAAATCTCATACCCTCTCGGATAATAATGAATCAGGTCATCCACTGTGTAAACTCCGATTTTTTCGAAGAGCTTCTCCGTTTTTTCGCCCACACCTTTGATTGTTCCAACTCCTGATTTTTTACTCATTTATGTCTGTCTCCTAAACAAAATAACCGGAACACTTTTCCCAAATGTCCCGGTCTGTTCCTGATTTTAATACAGTACTGCTGTTCTGTCTCTTTACTGACAGTTCTCCTTATTCAACAGAAAGTACATAATAGTAGATTGGCTGTCCACCGGAATGTACATCAACATCTACATCCGGATATAAATCTTCAATCTCCTGTGCAAAGTTCTCTGCACTCTCCTCCTGTACATCCTGACCATAATACAGACTGATCAGCTCTGTGTCTTCATCCACCAGCTGTGCAAGCATCTCTTTTGTTGTCTCTTCCACAGACTGTCCGACAGCAAGAATTCCACTGTCTCCGATTCCCATGATATCTCCCTCATGGATCTCTTTGTCATCAATGTGTGTATCACGGACTGCATAAGTAACCTGTCCTGTCTTCACATTTCCAATTCCTTCGATCATTGCTTCCAGATTCGTCTGTGCGTCTGCATCCGGCATATAGTTAATGATCGCAGTAATTCCCTGCGGAACTGTCTTGGAAGGCACAACAATAATATCCTTATCCTCTGTCAGTGTCTGCGCCTGATTGGCAGCAAGAATAATGTTCTTGTTGTTCGGAAGGATAAAAATATGTTCTGCGTTCACCTGATCGATTGCATTGAGCATGTCTTCTGTACTTGGATTCATTGTCTGACCGCCTTCAATAATATAGTCAGCACCAAGCTCACGGAAAATCTCATTCATTCCTTCTCCGATAGAAACTGCAATAAATCCGACTTCTTTGCGTGGCTCCGCCTTTTTCGCTTCAGCCTGCTGTGCAGCCAGCTTCTCCGCATCTTTGATCAATCTCTCCTGATGCTCTTCTCTCATATTATCAATCTTCATACGTGAGAGCTGTCCGTATGTCAGCGCTTTCTGGATTGCAAGTCCCGGATCATTCGTGTGCACGTGAATCTTAACAATATCATCATCTGCTACACATACGATAGAATCTCCGATAGACTCCAGATATGCTTTGAACTCTGTCTCATCTTTCGCTGTGAATTCTTTTTCCAGCATGATGATAAACTCTGTACAATATCCGAATTTAATCTCTGTTTCCGCCTGCTCAGAAGGCTTCACCATCTTTGTGCCGGCACTTGCCTCGATCGCAGAATAATCAATCTCTTTTCCCTGGAATGCATCGTATGCACCACGCATCACTTCCAGAAGTCCCTGTCCACCGGAATCTACTACGCCTGCTTCTTTTAATACCGGAAGCATCTCCGGTGTCTTTTCAAGAACTTCCTGCGCATAGTTGATCACTTCTGAAATAAATGTATCCAGATCTTCTGTTGTCTCTGCAAGCTCTGCCGCTTTCTGGGATGCTCCCTTTGCTACAGTAAGAATTGTTCCTTCCTTCGGCTTCATAACAGCCTTATAAGCAGTTGCAGTTGCACGTTCACATGCCTTCGCAAGTGTAATTGTGTCAATCTCTTTATGTTCCCTGATCTCCTTTGTAAAGCCACGAAGAAGCTGGGACAAGATAACTCCGGAGTTACCTCTTGCTCCACGAAGAGAGCCTGAAGAAATTGCTTTTGCAATCGCCACCATATCAGGATTCTCCAGCGCCTTTACTTCTTTTGCCGCTGACAAGATCGTCAGTGTCATATTTGTTCCTGTATCACCATCCGGCACCGGAAATACGTTCAATTCATTAATGAACTCCTTCTTTGCCTCAAGATTCGCTGCTCCCGCAAGAAACATCTTCTGAAGCAATTCGGTGTTTATCGTTTTAACAGCCACAATTGTTCCTCCTTAATCTATCACTCTGACACCTTCAACGAAGATGTTGATCTTATCTACTTTCATACCAGTAAATTCTTCTACCTTATATTTTACATTATTCATAAGGTTGTCAGAAACTGAAAGAATATTCACTCCATAGGAAACGATCACATGAAAATCAAGCGTAATTACATTATCTTCTGTGATCTCAACATGAATTCCCCTTGTCAGGCTTTCTCTTTTCAAAAGATGCACAAGGCCATCTTTCATATTAACTGCTGCCATTCCTACTATGCCAAAGCACTCAATTGCCATTGAGCCTGCATATTTTGCAATGACTTCAGGATTGATTGTAATGATTCCAAGATCTGTACTCATACTTCCCTTCATCATATATTCCCTCCAATTCTATAGGTTCTTTCCATATATAACATGACTATTATACTATTACTTTTTGTTTTTTACAATACAGTTTTGATTTTTTTAAAATAACACTTGCATTACTCGAAAGTTTCTGATAGAATATCATTGTTATGAGTCTAAAAGACCAGTTTAGATTGTTAGGAGGTGCAGTCATGGCTAAATGTGCTATTTGTGAAAAGGGTGCTCATTTT
>OGQB01000954.1_pt1 | contig 27094 bp, 26 predicted proteins | sample 1553071 | NCBI WGS metagenome assembly OGQB01 (sample SAMEA2580284, study PRJEB22360) | human gut metagenome | biome: human gut; feature: human-associated habitat; material: faeces | place: Denmark | collected 2008/2010
TGTCCTTGAAACTGCGGGGATAGATTTGATAGACGATCGTTTCTTTCCACCAGGCCCAATCGTTCCCAGGCTGGGTAATATGGTTGTCGCGAATGTTTTGTTTCATGCGGTCTGTTGTTGCTCATTTTTTCCGCTTACGAGAATCGTACCGGAAATACGTCCGAAAGATAGTCAAAATGGAATATAAAAGGCAGAACCCGCAAGAGTTCTGCCTTTATTTCGGACTATTTAATGGATTTCGGTTTTAAGAGATGCGACCAGGAAGATCGGAAGAAACTGCTCAGCAGGTTTTCTCGGTAAACGATCCGGTGCTTCCAGCGATTGGCCCACCAGCGGCGGAACTTGAAGCGTACTATGGTGAAAATGTTGCCTTTGGGGACTTTTTCCGAAAACTCCGGATGGAGGAGTTCGTTCATTACTCGTTCTTCGAGCTGTGCATCCCGTTCAAAGGGTGGAATTTTCGATTCGTCCAGTCCCAGATAATCGATCGACAGGGCGCACAGGGTGCGAAGAAAGCGGTGCATGTTCATTTTGTAGACAATCAGTTTCAACGCTGTCCAGTCGATTTCCTCACTGTGTCGGTCAATAAACATCGTCCAGTCGATCAGATGCCGGAGGCCGATTTTTTCAGCAGCAAAATGTCCTGCTGTATGGCGGAGCAGGAAGAGCGCATTGAAATCGACGGATGGGAGATAGAGCGGAGCTTCCCCCAGCAGTACTTTTTTTTCAGGTTCGGCTGCTAGCTCTTGGAGCTTTTTTTCGATTTCTCGGTTTGAAGCATGCGCATGAACATTCAGAAAATCGTAATGATTTTCAACCGTAATTCCGTCCAGTGAAAAGACTGTGTGATGGTGCTTTTCTAAATTGATCGCCGTGCCTTTTTCCCTATGCAGCAGGGCGTCTGCATGCTCTTGCTGCCCGAAAAGCCATATGTCGATATCTCCGCAGGGACGATGAGCCGGAATAGGGTAATCCAGGCTTACGCCGTAGCCCTTCAAAAGCATGGTCGGAATTCCGTGCTTGTGGTAAAATGCGGTAAGTTCCGATAGTACCCGAACTTGTTCTGCCGAACGTTTTTCAATCTGTTCGACGTTATAGGCCCATTGTATTTTCAGTTGCAGGGGCGGTTGCCGTTCTTGCGGAATTAGACCCTCTGCGATCAATTGTTCTAAACCGTCCCATGCGATAGCCAGCACGCCTTGTGACGTTGCGACTTTATATATTTTCTGCCAGGAGTCGGCGGAGAGGTCGTGGATGAAATCGTCCGAAGGAGTTTCATGCCATAGCGCAGCCCGAAGCAATGTAAACAACTGCTTCGATGTGACTGTATTTAAGGGCTTGCAGGAGAAGGTCATTTGCGTATGATTTCTGAGAATGTTTTGAAAATAAGTTGCAGATCGAACCGGAAGGACTGCTTCTCGACATATTCCAGGTTGAGTTGTAGTTTATCCTGCATGATTACTTCCACATAGTAGCGATCGGGATCTTCGACTTGTGCAAGCAGTTCGTTTTCGTTGCGATAGCGAATCGACGCCGGATCGGTGATACCCGGCCGGACGTCGAGTACGTGCATCTGTTCGGGGGTGTAAAGATCGACGTATTTGCGGACTTCCGGCCGTGGACCTACCAGGCTCATGTCTCCCGTGAATACGTTGATGAGCTGCGGCAGCTCGTCGAGCTTGTATTTGCGGATGTAGTACCCCGAACGAGTCACGCGCGGGTCGCGCCCTCCGACGGTGATAAGTCCTTTTCGGTCGGAACCGACGCGCATCGAGCGGAACTTGAACAACCGGAAATCCCGGTTTCCTTTTCCTACACGTACCTGGCGGTAAAAAACCGGACCTTCGGAATCGATTTTGATCCAAATGGCGAGCATGAGGAAAAGAGGGCTCAATAACAGTAAACCCAGACTACTTGCTATGAGATCGAACGTGCGTTTCAAGCGGTGCGTTTATTTGGACAGGATTTCGGTAAAATTCGTAAGGACGTAGTCTATATCTTCGTCCGAGAGGCGGGTATGCAGCGGGAGAGTCACTTCGTTGCGGTACATGTCATAGGCGTTGGGATAATCCTCGATGTCGAAGCCGAGTGCCTTGTATGCCGTCATCATGGGCAGCGGCTTGTAGTGGACGTTGCAGGCGATGCCCCGTTCCGCCATCCGGGTAATGAAATCGTTGCGTTCGGGGACGTCCTTTCCGAGTAGCCGCACCAGGTATAAATGCCCGGACGAAGCGTGATCGGGACCGTAATGGGCGAGTACCTGTACGTGGAGCCCGTGCAACGCCTTGTCATAACGCTCGATGATTTCCCGGCGGCGCTTCAGCAGTTCGGGGTAGCGCTTGAGCTGTACCAGCCCGATGCCGGCCATGATGTCCGTCATGTTGCACTTGTAAGCCGGGGAAACGATGTCGTACTCCCAAGCCCCCAGTTGCGTTTTGGCCAGGGCGTCCTTACTCTGCCCATGCAGCGAAAGGAGCTGGAATTGTTTGTAAAGCCATTCGTTGTCGATGCCGGGAATATTGCGCCACGTGAGGGCTCCGCCTTCGGCCGTAGTGAGGTTTTTCACCGCATGAAAGGAAAATGAGGTGAAATCGGCGATTTCGCCGCAGACCCGGCCCGCACGTTTTGCTCCGAAAGCGTGGGCGGCGTCCGCAAGAACGATGACCCGGCCGAAGGCTCGCTGCAATTCGTTCGAGGGGCGGAATAGTTGTTTACGGCTTTCGACCGCTGCGAAAATACGGTCGTAATCGCAGACGATGCCTGCCAGATCCACCGGAATCACGACTTTGGTTTTTTCGGTGATCGCATCGGCCAGCTTGTCGTAATCCATTTCGAAAGATCCCGGAGCCGTATCGATCAGAACGACTTTGGCTCCGACGTGGCAGGTGACGCTCGCGGTAGCCGTATAGGTATATGCCGAAGTGATAACCTCATCTCCGGGGCCGACACCCAATATGCGGAGAATCAACTCCATGCAGGCTGTCGCCGAGTTCAGGCAGACGGCTTTCTCCGTATGGCAATATGCTGCGATTTCCTGTTCGAACTCCTTGGTACGCGGTCCTGTGGTAATCCATCCGGAGCGCAGGGCTTGTCTTACTTCGTTTATTTCTTCCTCGCTGATATCAGGCGGAGAAAAAGATATTTGTCTCTGTTTCATTTCACTGTTAGGCTTTGATAAATATACAGATGGTTTTCAATGACGTTGGCCAGCGAGAAATTTTGTTCGGCATATCGCCGGGCATGGTCTCCCATTTCGGCTCTCAATTGCGGATCGTCGATCAGGATTCGCAATTTTTCAGCAATGGCCCGTGCATTTTTTATGGGGACGACAAATCCGTTGTAGCCATCGACGACGGCATCTTTACATCCGACGGAGTTCGTTGTAATAATGGGACGTCCTATTGCATTTGCTTCGATCAGGAATTTCGGCAATCCTTCTCTATAATAAGAAGGAAGTACGGCTATGTCGGACGTTTCCAAGATTTGTTGCATGTTCGGACAATGCCCCTTGTATATGATGTACCGGCCGTCGCATCGTCGGTCGAGTTCCTCTTTGGAAATGGCGTGAGGGTTCGATTCGATGTCTCCGCATATCAGGATTTGACATTTGTTCTCATATTCGGGACGAAGGATTTCTGCGGCGTCGATCAAATCTAGGATTCCTTTCTCCTGGATGATACGCGCAGCGAATACGATTTTTATGGGATCGTTGTGCGGTAGATCTTTTTTTGCATAGGTTTTGAGGTCGATACCCGATCCTTTAATCATAAAGGTCTGTGTTTCTCTGAGGATATTCCGGTCGATAAAAATGGATTTATCGTCTTTATTTTGGAATATTGTCGTGATATTAGACCTGTTATGGGAAAATTTGATGATCCGCATGAAAATCCGTTTGGAGAGGGAATCGAAATTTCCATCAGCAAAAAATGTACCGAGCCCATTGACTGCATTTACCACACTGCGCGTTTTAGTCAATCTGGCCGCGAGACCACCCCACAAAACGATTTTGAGATCCACGTGATGCACGATATCCGGTTTTTCCTTTTTGTACAGGCGGATTAAGAAGTACAGTGTTTTAAATTCCTCAAATATATTTGTGCCTACCCGGTTGATCGGCAGGTCGACAAACTTAAATCCCATTTGCATGATCTGGGATTTATGTCCCGTATCTTTTGCCACGATCGTCACCTCATAACCTTGTTTTAAGGCTGCAACGGCCAGGTCTTTTCGATGGGAGAGCAACGCTGAATCGACGCTGAATACCAGGAAAAGTTTTTTCATGTCGTTTTTACTTTAATTCCTTGATTACTTTTGCCGGGGATCCGACCGCGATCGTCCAGTCGGGGATGTCTTTTGTTACGACGGATCCACTGCCGATGATCGCACCTTGTCCGATGGTTACGCCGGGCATGATGATGCTCTGGACCCCGATCTGGCAACCTCGCTTCAGGTGGACGCCGGCATATATGAAAGGCAACTTAGTTGCCGCTTCCCCCCCCCGATAATTTTGTATATCTCTCCTATGACACAATAAAATTACATTGTTGCTGAGCACGACGTTGTCTTCGATGGTTATTAAATGCGCGTTCCCGAAATCCAGGGAAACGAAATGTCCGATATGTACATTTTTCCCGACCTTACACCCGATCCATCTCCAGAAAGTAGGGCGTATGAACTTTTTGTTGAGAGGCTCAAATATATATTCCATATAAGCATATGTGAACAGGATGCGCTTTACAAAAGTAGCCAGGATGAAGTAGATCAGTTTGAAAAACGTAATTCTTCCGTGTTTTTGGTAATCCCGCATGATGTTCATTCGGTACAGGATACGAAATGTCAGCGTTGTGCCTTTTAAAAAATCGTCCATTTTATATAGTTGTGGTATTTATGATTTATTCCAAAAGGCATTTTTTCAGTGCTTCCAGATAGCCTTTTCCATATTTTAAATCGGGCTCCACGTGATTTCCTTCACCCCATTCGTTCCAGGAGCGTAGGAAGAGGATTTTATGTTCGTCGTCCTTGTCTTTTATCAACTCGATGGCATTTCTCAGTAATTTCTCGAAAACCTTCGGGGTGCTGTTGACATAAATCGCTGCTTTTTTCCCTGCACGGGGACTTCGATCCCAATTCGAGTATATGGACGGAAATACGTTCTCCCATTTGTCTTCTTCGACCAACAGGTTTTTGTTGATTTTGTCCTGGTCATACGTTATCAGGTGGTTTATCTTGAATATTCGACTCAGGACTTCATGGGCGAGGAACATTTTGTTTGCCAATATGTCGGCTCGCATCAAACCCTGGGAACAAACGGCGTCGAATCCCAGCTCGAGCACGCTGTTGTAACATTCCGCCGCATTGTTGACCGAAGGGATCATGCTGGTTTTATTACGGGCATTGTTTACCATGCCTACGAAATAGATACCGGGCAATCTGTTTTTGACGGCCAAATCCCTCCAAATGGCGATGAAGCGGGCCATATCCGGACAATCGTGAGGACGAAATACCGCGAACAAAGGTTTGCCGTCCACGCATATATACCGTTTATCCTGCAAAGCGGGCAGTACTGCATGGAAATGGTCGATGTAATCCTGTTCTCCGGGATAAGTTTGTTCCAGTAACAAAGTGTTTTTTTGCAATGCGAATCCTTTTTTCCAACTGTTGCTGCTCCAGGAGTGGTTGGCCCAAGCCAGACAGAACGGAAAATCCGGCTTTCCGCTTTCGAGCACTTCATTGAAAGGCCGCTCCAGCAAGCGGCGTCCGTTTCCGAACCAATAATGCCAATAGCAGAACCCTTCGATTCCGGCTTCCCGTGCGAGTTCGGCTTGCGCTTCCCTTACTTCCGGCAAGCGTAGGTCATAGAAGCCCAGATCGGCGGGAATATGAGGTTGATAATGTCCTTTAAACAGGGGTTTTGCTTTGGCGACATTTGTCCATTCGGTAAAACCCTTGCCCCACCAGGCATCGTTTTCGGGAATGGGGTGAAATTGTGGTAAATAAAGTGCGATAACGCGAGCTTTTTTCGTCGTCATGATATAGAGTTAAAGATATCCGAAGATAATGCGTAATTTCAAAATAAGATTGTAGCCTGCTTCCTGTCGATTCAGCCCGCTGTCTTTGGGTGGAAAAAGCAGCCGGAGTCGGCTGCGGAAGCTTTTTTTGTACTCGGCCAATATTCCAATGTGTTTTGAGTCCACCGAAGACAATAACCCGGATTTACCGTATACTTCCAACAGTTCCCGGGCTACTTCGTCCGAAGTGTGACCGGCTGAATTTGTCAGCTTTTTCAGTTTGTGGCGCAGTTTCGCCAGGGAAGATAGGTGTGCTCCTTCGACATTGTTGCCGTGCTGTCTGTATAAGATGTGGGGTGTCATATCGTAATAGACATCTCCCAAGAACAGACAGGTTTGATAGATCCAGGCATCGTGGTATTTCAGAAATTTCGGAGGATGCGTGTGGAACAATTCGACCATTCGTTTGTTGAACAACAGGGTGCAGCCGGTGGCAATGTTGTAAAATAGGGATCTGCATTTCATATCGGGGACCTGCAGCGAAGTGTGCATCAGCCCGTAAGGATTCAGATTTTCATCCGTTACCGTCAAGTTGGAGCAATACATCGAAGGAACCTCCTGTCGTAGTCCGGCAAGGATCGATGCTCCCGATTTCAATTTTTCCGGCAGCCATACGTCGTCCTGATCCGCGAAGGCGAAATAATCGACTCGATCGATATAATTATAGGCTTCCGTCAGCAGCTTTCGGAAACTGCTCACACAACCCACGTTTTCCTCCGGGAGTACGATGACGTTTTTGCATCGCTCGGCATATTCCCGGAGGATTCGGGGTGTCGCGTCGCGGGATCCGTCGTCACGGACAAGCAGCGTCACCTCGACCCCTTGCTGGGTGAGAATGCTGTCCAATTGTTCTCGGATGTATTTTTCACCGTTATACGACGATAACAGCACCATTACCTTGTATTGCATAAATCGGATCTATCTCGAATATTTGTACCTTAAATATTCAAATTTCAGCTTTCTCAATAATGCGATCGGGAACGATTTTATTCTCTGTCCGATCCGGATCGGCTTGTATGCCATTTGGAAGCCCGAAAGCGTCAAATATTTCTTGTAGTACGTTTCGAGCGGGACGAATAATTTACGATCCGCCGGATTGTAGGCGCTGAAATGGATAATTGCCGGCGATCGGTAATATTCTTGTTTATCCTGTTTGGTTTTGAAATAACGGTCCGGGAAAAGCCATCCGCTGAAGCGGTTCCATTTGGGAGGCAATTGGTACCAACTGTTTTTGAATACATAATTCAGGGCATCCTGATCGTGGCAGAAAATTTTGCGTTCCCGTTTTGCGAATTCCAATAGTCGTGCCTCGGAATCGTGCTCACGCCAGTATTTCAAGTTGATGAGCATCAATGCCGAACAAAAGTAGTCCTGACCGTAGGGGATAGACAGCTGCACCCGGTGTTCATCGATGCATGGAACGACGTCTTTTACTGCGGCGACGCCATACGGCTCGATATCCAGTTCGAACAGAGGTTTGATTTTGCCCAGAACGACCATATCGACATCCAGATAGAGTATTTTATCCGTTTGCGGCAGGAGTGACGAGAGTAAAAGCCGGTAGTAGGCCGCGAGCGAAAGAGGCCTTTTTTTCCGGAATTTGACGCCGGCCAGCTTGGTCGTATCGACCCGATGGAAGACTATTTCCGCCTTGTAACGTTCAACCAGGTGCGAGATCGCTTTCTGATTCTTGGGGGTCAGCTTTTCATGCAATAAATGCACGACGATGCGATCGTCGGGGTTGTTTTCCAGCAACGAACAGAGCATTACGCAGGCATGGTGTACGTAATTGTCGTCGGTACTACAGCCGATATGCAGAGTCGGTTCCAGAGTAGATTGGGACATTCTTTTGTAATTTACGGTGCCAGATGATTAACAGAATGATATACAGAACGATCCAGGGTTTTATAAAATAACAGGTGAACACTGAATGCAGCATCATGAAATAGCAAATGCCTATCAGAGCGAGCATCGGTACGGAAGGGGTGCGGTTGAATAGGCGGATCACGTATCGGAATGCCATGCCGAAAAGGAAGGGAAAGAAGAATACACCCCAGATGCCGAAATCCATGTAATGATAAAACAGTCCGGTGTAGGCGTAGTTGGCCGAGGTGGTCGAAGAAACCGGCTCCCAGGTATCCTGGAGATAATATACGATTTCCGAGGATGATTCTACGTCGATGCCGGCACGCCGCAAAGCACCGCATGCCACGACATCCATACCTGCAAAAGTCGCTCGTCCGTAGCGATAGCCTCCCAGACGCGTAAGATAGTCCTCGTTCAAAGCGATGTCAAAGAGTTTCAGAGGGAGGGTAGAATATGATAATATGGTTTCTGCCATATTTGAATCCATCTGCGAATCCGCCGCCGTTTCTGAATTTTGTAATTCTCCGGTTCTCCGGAAATTCGTCATATAGGACATTCCTATGTACAATCCGACGGCTAATAATCCGATCATGACAATGCGTTTCAATTGCTTGGAATTTACAGATAAAATGGCTTTTCCTCTTTCCATGCAAACGAAAACGATCAAGAAATAGAGCAGGATGACCATGAATTGCGAACGGCCTGCCGCCAGAATGGAAAAGGTTGCGGCGTAACACAATAGTATGGATAACATCAGTCGATGACCTTTGAGTTGATACATGATGATGTAAGCAATGGCCATCGATGCGAAATTAAACAGGGGGAACATCAGGTAGGTATATGCCTGGCTTACCCAATAGTTTTCCTCAAAAATCAGCGTTTCGCGTTCGGCAGCCATTTCAGAGGCGCTGTCCTGCAGGGCAGATATGATCAATGCCTTCGTGCTGTATTTGAGTGCGATTAGTGTGAAAATTATATAGACACAGATCAAAATCCTGCTGGACAGGGTTTTGTTGAATATCGTTTTGATTTGCGTCAGATCGTATGTATTCAATTTCGTCTCGGAATTCGTACTTACGATGCTCATTCCGAAGACGAAAGACAGGACACCCAAGGTCAGAACCCCGTAGGTGCCGTCGCTGATCGGGAACAGGCCCAGCGGAGACAGCGTCGAGGAGAAAAGGGCGAAACACCAATAAGCCACGAAAGACAGCAGGACAAACCGTGAGATTCTGTCATGGATAAAGGCTTTGATCCAGATAAGTAAAGCAAAAAATAGTATGATGAACGCAAATGACATAAGTAGTTATAGTGTATGGGTAATTACTTTAAATAATTCCAGCATGTCCGATTGGGATATTTGCGGGACAGGTAATTGACCGAGGTGTATTGAATCCAATATATTCCTGCGGCTACGGCATACATGACCACCCATCTTGCGAACCACAGGTAGTCGGGGTGCAACAGTCGGTTTATTACAATAATAGCGGGAATGTGCCACAAATAAATCCACATAGTGTTAGCTCCGATAAAAGAAATAACGGTTTTACCGGGCATTATTATATTTTGTTTTGAAGCAACGGTTTGCCCGCCCATAAAATGACCGATACACACGCGCCGTAGAGAATGAAATAGCCGTGCGGAGGATATTTGTAGAAGGGCGAGATGACGATGGGGCCCGTAGTTTGGAGTTCATACACTAAAATACCTGCGATTAGTGCGAAGATAGCGTAGTAAACGGTCACTCGTAATTCCTGGCTGGTCGCATTCTTGAGTCGCAATCCCAGCATCAGCGGGATACTGTAGCCGATGACATACAGAAAATATTCCCGGTAAAATGTTGCTAAGGCGGGAATATGGATATAGTTCGAACTCTTGACGAGTAATCCCTGGATACCCAGAATCAGGAATAACACGAGAATGAATTTATGCATGTTCATTTTTGCGACGAGAGGGTAGAGCGGCGGTGCGATTATCGACATCATCAGAAAAACCCGGATGATCCATACGTAGCCGATACTCGGTTCGTTCAATAACAGGTAGGTACCGGCAATCTGATCCCAACCCCAGGGATTTTTCAATCCGACGATCCCGGCACCGATGACTGCTGTAAACAAAATGGTCAAAAACAGGTAAACCGGAATGCACAACCGTTTTACCCGCTTCCATACGTATTTCCAAAATCCCCCCCCCTTAGTACTGAATGAAAGTCCCGAGACGAATACCATTAACGGGACGTCGAAGCTCCGGAATTGAGTGATTCCTGACGGAGCTTCGACATGGGCCAGTATGATTAGCGAGATTCCGATGAATCGTAAAAAATCGATGTAGAGGTCTCTTTGCGGCTGCATTCTTTATTGTTTTGGTAATTTCGTGTAATCTCCTAGTTCAAGGAGAAATTCTTCTGTGAAGAAATTCATATATCCGCCCAAACCGGTGAATGTCATCTCTCCGAAATAGGGTTTGCCCCCGACTTCGTAGAGATCTACCCGCACCTGAGGCAATCCGGCCGATAAAATACGGGCGGCGCGAAGCATTTCATCCAGAGTTTCAGGACGGGGAACCAGGTTGGTGCATTCTTTATAGTGGTTTGTGAAAACTAGTTTCTCCGGGTGATAGTTCCAGTTCATGTCAAATAAAGACCATTCGACATCTTTGTGTGTACGATTAGTCCCAACTATTATGTAGGTAGGGTTTCCATCGAAACACAAAATTTTATAGTCGATCAGGGAAGTTGAGGCGATTGGCTGTTTGGTTACATCCAACAGTTCTTCAGCGATAATACAAGGAGGAATGGATAGGTAATGGGGTTCGGCCGATTTGATTCCATAAGGTTGTTTTAACCATTGATTCAATGTTTTACGAATAACGGGAATATCGAGTTCTTTTTTATTGGGAACGATCAGAGTTGTGCCCGAGGCGTTGTTGGTTTTGAGAACGAAAGATTCGGGAAGTTTTGAAAAATCGATTTCGTCGGCAGTTTCCCACACGCCGTATAATCGGACGAGAAAGTCGCCCAATCCGCATTTGCGGACATATTCCCGAACCCGGTATTTATCGGCAAGTTCGCTCCAGCGAGTCGTGTCGGTGTTGAATTTCATCCAGTTGATTTTTTCATTCAAATCTTGCGGATGTTCCAGGTCGAGTTCTCGGCCGCAACTGCAGCGGTGGAGTATTTTTGCATATTTACGCGGATTGTATCGTTGCAGGTAGCAGTGGTAAATACGGCGTATCGCATAGTAGGGAAATAATGTAATTCGTTGCAGATTTTTCATTTTCGTGTTAATTTCTTTAGGACTCGGTTAACAATTTCCTTTTCATCGGGACATAGTCCGAAAAAATAAATTGTAGCAAAATAGATTCCAGATATTACGACGGTGCGTACACCGAATGAGAAGATCGAAAACGGAATGTGTCGTGTGGCGAAATAGAGTCCGACGAGTACGATCAGCGGAATCGACTGCATTTTGAAGACGACCTGTACGAAATGCCGAATGGACAGTCCTGCTGTGTGCTTGAGGAAGAACAACCGGGAGATGCAGCAAATGAATTCGATGACGATGTAGGAGATCATCGTCAATTGGTAATTTACTCCCAATAGCATCAGTACGATCACGATCGGCAATGTGATGAGTTTAATCGTATTCACGATCAGGGAGTAGGCTTTTATGTTACCTACGGCCTGATTGGCCGAAGCCAAGCCGATCGTCAGCTGGTCAACCAATGCCGTCAGCAAAATTAACTGGCACAGATATACTGTTCCCGGCGGATATTCGTTCAGCCATAATTTGAGTACCTGAGCCATTTCCATCACCAGCGGTATGACCAGCAAAGCAAGCAGTAAAAAACCGAATTTACTGGCTATTTCAGAAAGACGTAACACACGCTGTCTGTTTCCGGCTCCTTCCGCCTTGACGATTTGTGGGTTCATGGCGTTCAGCAACGATTGGGAGATGAAACTTACGGCGCCGTTGACTTGCAGGGCGATGCCGTAAGCGGCGTTGATCGTCGCTCCCATGAACTTATTCAGTACGATGGCAATTCCTTGGGTGCGTCCGATAATGCAGCCTGTGCTGTAAAGCGTCCAGCCGGCGAAGGAGGAGAGGGAATAGATGTATTGCTTATCGAAGTGTTTCAGTTTCGGAGTCGAACACTCTTCGTATTTGATGTAATCGTAAATGGAAAAAGCCAACAGGTCGAACAAGGGCACACAGCTCATTAATGCCGCGTAAAAAATCAGTCGATCCGCATCCGATCGGGCGATTGCTACGGCGATGATGATTTTCAATACACCGTTGATGACATCGATCGCCGAGATGTACACGATGTTTTCATGTGAAATCAGCAATGCTCGAAACGGTGCTGCCATGAACGCGCAGCATAGCATGAGAATCGTGAACTGGTAAACGATCTTCGCCGCGCCGATGCGATCCGGCGCGATGTTCAGGAATCCGTCGAAAAGAAAGAGTCCTGCGATTTCCAGGGCCGCAATGAGCAGCAGGCTCAGAATAGCATGCAGAATCAAACTGTTGTTGAAGATCTGTTTTTGTTTTTCCGTCTCTCCTCTTGCCTGGTGGAATGACATATATCGTTGTGTGGTAATGACCAGGGCATTCGTCAGGAACGACAACATGGCGACCACACCGGCGATCAAGGTGTAAATGCCGTAATCGTCTGCTCCCAAAGACTTCAGGATCAAACGAGTTGCATACAGAGCAAGCAGCACATTGATGACTGTCCGTATATATTGTGCTCCGGTATTTACAATGACGCGATTAGAAGGAGTCATCCGATTATTTGAAAATTAACTTTACTTTCCTGATGATCGTTTTCATTGAGACATCGAATCCGACGATTACCGCAAAAACTACAATGGCATACCCCAAAAGACAAACGTACGATAGGGGAAAGTCGTACCATCCGTTTACTTTGGCGAATATCGCCCGAATGATCGGACTCATCGAGAAGTTGGAGGAGTGGCAGATATATACCACCAGTGTCGATGCCGCGATTGTATTGATTACAACGCTGTTTTTCATTTTTGTCAAAGCGAAGATCAGGAAAAATGCAACGGATGAAATTAGGACCAGCGGATTATTGTAACCGAACCATTTCAGCGCGATGCGCGTCGAGTCCATGTATTTCGAGAGAATGATGAATCCGATGAATAACATCGCCGAAGAGAGGATATAGACCAGCCACAACCATTTTCGCTTCAGATAAGCGACGTGTTGTTCGAAATTTCTGTTCAGGAAGCGTCCGATGTAATAGAGCATAATGAAATTCATTATGTTATATCCGGTTTTATTGACCCGATCGTTGAGGCAATAGCCGATTCCGACGTTGACGATTAACAGTAGGATGATATACAGTCTGAATGTTTTAGAGTCGATGTTTTCGATGCTTTTGTTCAACATGGGAGACAGTAGGATCAGGACGATGTATTCCATCAGGAACCACCAGTTACCCGGGTACATTCTTTCCAACAGGGTCAGAAAGCTGAACCCTTCGGAATTGAACGGAGGAATCGCCAGGGAGATAAAATAGCACAGGGCCCCGTAAAAGAGGCAGGCTCCTACGATTTTTTTGATCGGCTTCCATGAAAGTTTTATCCCGAAATATCCGGAGATCAGAACATAGCAGTTTACTCCGATGATAAAAAATGAATTCAGGAAAACAGACGTGTAATCTTGTTTCGTGTCGCCAAGTGGAACGTGATATCCGCAGTTGTCAAGAATGAAAACGATCCAGTGGTGGCATATAATGAACAGCATGCAGACGATCCGAAGCAGTTCGAGATTCGAGTTTCGATTTTTGGGAAAAAGAACGGATGAAGGTTGCATGTTGTCCGGTTTATGCGGTCTTAAATTTTGAGACGGCTTTGTCATACAGGAGTTGAATTACGTAGGCGCCTAAAATGGCAAGGGGTAACATCAGCAGGTACGCCGTATATATCGTGACTTGCAGGTCGAAATAGGAATATATCACCATAACGAATTGGTATATTTGCCGATGGAAGAGATATAACGCCAGCGACAGATAAGCCAGGACTTGAATTATTTTGTGCAGTCGGGTAATTTTTGCCAATTGGGGCGAAAGACAGAGTAGGAAAATAATGCCAACGATCGAGTAAGTTATTTTGACAGTGAGCCGTACCCCCCCCCAGCCGCCAAGAGGAATTAACTCAGTCAAACATATCCATACAGCCAGACTGATCGGTAGTATGCTGATGTGTCCGTTAAATTTTTTTACGAGCTGAGGCGTACAATATAATCCCAGAACATACATCAAATAGTAGAGGAATACACTGCGGTCGATCGTTGCGACTTGGCCCCAGAGTAGCATGATGAGTAGTAGAACGGTCGCATTCAGGATCTTGATTTTCGGATTTGCCATATTGGATAAAAGGCGTGACCAAGTAAAAGAACATCAGCATGCTCATGAACCACAAGGTGCCAGGCTGCGGGGGCGAGAAGGTTGTAAGCCCGCATAGGGTCAGAAAAAATTGGTGGTAACTGTCAAACCAGGACTTGTCCGTGAAAAAGCCTCCGATCAGCAAGGTGATCGCCGAAAGAAAATATAAGCCGTAAAACCGGGAAAATCGTTTCCGGTAAAAAGTGAGGACGTCGGCCCTGTCGCGGAACGGATATTTCCGGAGGAAATACCCCGAGATGAACATAAAGCAGGAGAGTGCCGTAATGGTAACAGGCTCCCCGATTCCGGTAGTCAGAGCAGCAGGCGCTTGATTCGGGATGTAATTCATCAAATGCCATATGCCCACGATCCAGAGTGTACAGACGACTCGGGTTACATCGAACGAGAGATCGCGGGATTTACTTAACGTCTTCATGGTTGATAGGCGTTTCAAGATACCAAGCAATGAACTGCTTGATTCCTTCCTTCAGTGAGACATTGGGTTTATATCCGAAATCCCGTTCAAAATTAGAGGTGTCTGCATAAGTCGTATGAACATCGCCTTCCTGCATTGGCAACATCTGCATCCGGGCTTTTTTCCCGAGTGTTTCTTCGAGCGTATGGATGAAATCCATCAGTTGAACGGGATGTCCGCATCCGATGTTATAGACTTCGGCCGGAATAGGACGGTCTTGTGTCGGGGCCGGGGCTTTGCCGATGACGCGGACCATCCCTTCGATGATGTCGTCGATATAGGTGAAGTCGCGTGAAAGATTGCCGTGATTGAATACTTTGATCGGTCGCCCCTCCCGGATGGCTCCGGCGAATAGCATGGGGGCCATATCGGGACGTCCCCAGGGGCCATATACCGTGAAAAACCGTAAACCGGTGGTCGGAATTCCGTACAATCCGGAATAGACGTGCGCCATCAGTTCGTTCGATTTTTTCGTGGCAGCATAGAGGGATACGGGGTTATCTACCCGGTCTTCCTCCGAAAAGGGTGTTTTCGTATTGCCGCCGTAAACCGAACTTGAGGAGGCGTAAACGAAATGCCGGACCGGATTGTGTCGCACGCACTCGAGCAGGTTGAGGAATCCCACGATGTTGCTGTCGATGTAGGCATAGGGGTTTTCGATCGAATAGCGTACGCCGGCCTGTGCCGCCAGATTGACGACGGCATCGAATTTTTCAGTTCCGAACAGGTTTTGCAGGGCCTGTCGGTCTTCGAGGTGCATTTGGATGAACCTGTAAGCGGGATAACGATCGCTCTGCACCGGTTGTCCTTTCGCAACGAGATTCCGGTGAATGCCTGCCGTTTCGAGCCGGGCGTATTTGAGCCGGACATCGTAATAGTCATTGATAGAATCTATGCCGACGACCTGATTGCCCGCTTCGAGCAATCGTTTGGATAGGTGGTAGCCGATGAATCCGGCAGAACCGGTCACTAATATTTTCATGGTTTTCGAATTTTTTACCGGCCTTACGATTTTCGGTTTTAGGCTGTATGTTCAAAAATCGACCTTCTATATTTTACGGTACAGGAGGCCGAAATTTCGAAAAAACGGATTGTGACTTCTCGTCGTTCGAAAGCTATTTGCCGATCGCCGCGTACTCGAATCCTTCGGCAATCACTTCGTCCTTGCTGTAAATGTTGCGCCCGTCCACCAATACCGGTTGTTTCATAACCCGTTTGATGACCGACCAGGAGGGAATTCGGAACTCCTTCCATTCGGTCAATACCGCCAGAGCGTCGGCGTCGATCACCACATCGTACATATCTTTGCAATAGACGACCCGGTCCCCGATTCGGCGGCGGCATTCGTCCATCGCTACCGGGTCATATACCTTCACGGAGGCTCCCGCTTCGAGCAGCTTTTCGATAACGACCAGAGCCGGTGCTTCGCGCATATCATCCGTTTCGGGCTTGAAGGCCAGGCCCCACAAGGCGATCGTCTTGCCCCGGAGTGTTCCGAGCTTATCTTGCAGTTTCTTGACTACGATCTCTTTCTGTCGTTCGTTGACCGCTTCGACCGCTTCGATCACTCCCATCGTATAGCCGTATTCGCGGGCGGTATGGGCCAGGGCTTTCACGTCTTTCGGGAAGCAGGAGCCGCCGTATCCGCATCCCGGATAGAGAAATTTCGAACCGATGCGGGTGTCTGCGCCGATACCTTTGCGCACCATGTCCACGTTGGCTCCGACCAGGTCGCACAGATTGGCGATGTCGTTCATGAAGGAGATGCGTGTGGCCAGCATGGCATTGGCTGCGTATTTGGTCATCTCGGCCGAGGGAATGTCCATGAAGTAGAGCCGGTAGTTGTTCATTTGGAACGGACGGTAAAGCCGTTCCATGACCTTTTTTGCCCGGTCGCTCTCTACGCCGACGACCACACGATCGGGCGACATGAAGTCCTTGATCGCTGCGCCTTCCTTGAGAAATTCGGGGTTCGAAGCCACTTCGAAATCGATTTGCTCGCCGCGTTTGGTCAGCTCTTCCTCGATGACGGCCTTGACTTTTTTTGCCGTACCTACCGGTACGGTGGACTTGGTGACCAGAATCGTGTATTTTTTGATGTTCCGGCCGAATGTCCGAGCTACTTCGAGTACGTATTGCAGGTCGGCCGAACCGTCTTCGTCCGGCGGCGTGCCTACGGCCGAGAAAACGACTTCGACGTTGTCGAGGCAGGTGGTCAGGTCCGTGGTGAAATGGAGCCGGCCCGCTTCGACGTTCCGTTTTACCAGGTCGTCCAGTCCCGGTTCATAGATAGGGATTTCACCGTTTAACAAGCACTTGATTTTTTCCGGGTTGATGTCCACGCAGGTAACATCGATTCCCATTTCGGCAAAGCAGGCTCCCGATACGAGACCCACGTAGCCTGTGCCGACGATTGCTATATTCATTGATTTTGTTTTTTAGATTTATTGATGTTTGCAAAAGGGGGTTGTCTTGTGTGTCAGAATCATGCACTGCCGGGCTTACTACCGGTTTTTATACATGGATTCGTAGTATTTCTCGTATTCGCCCGAGGTGATATGGTCCATCCACTCCTGGTTTTCGAGGTACCAGCGCACGGTTTTTTCGATGCCCTCTTCGAATTGCAGCGAGGGTTCCCAGCCCAGCTCGTTTTTCAGTTTGCGCGAATCGATGGCATACCGCAGGTCGTGCCCCGCACGGTCGGTGACGTAGGTGATGAGCTTCTCGCTCTCGCCTTCGGGGTTGCCCAGCAGCCGATCGACGGTGCGGACGATGACTTTAATCAGGTCGATGTTCTTCCATTCGTTGAATCCGCCGATATTGTAGGTTTCGGCGATGCGGCCTTTGTGGAAGATCAGGTCGATGGCGCGGGCGTGGTCTTCGACGTAGAGCCAGTCGCGGACATTCTCGCCCTTGCCATAGACAGGCAGCGGCCGGCCGTGGCGGATGTTGTTGATGAACAGCGGGATCAGCTTTTCGGGAAATTGATAGGGCCCGTAGTTGTTCGAGCAGTTGGTTACGATCGTCGGCAGACCGTAGGTGTCGTGGTAGGCCCGCACGAAATGGTCGGACGAGGCTTTGGCCGCCGAATAGGGGGAGTGGGGATCGTAGCGGGTTTCCTCTGTGAAGAGCGTGCCGTCGAATTGCAGCGCACCATATACTTCGTCGGTCGAAATATGATAGAAGCGTTTCCCCTCCCAGTTGCCGTTCCATTGTTCCTTGGCTGCCTGCAACAGGGAAAGCGTGCCCATGACATTGGTGCGGGCGAAGATGAACGGATCCTTGATCGAACGATCGACGTGGCTTTCGGCGGCCAGGTGGATCACTCCGTCGATATCGTACTTGCAGAACACTTCGCGGATGGTGTCGTAGTCGCAGATGTCGGCCTTGACGAAGGTGTAGTTCGGAGCATTTTCGATGTCTCGCAGGTTGGCCAGATTGCCGGCATAGGTCAGTTTATCGAGATTGACGATCCGATAGTCGGGATATTTGTTTACGAAGAGCCGCACCACATGCGAGCCGATGAATCCGGCGCCGCCGGTAATGAGGATGTTGCGTTTCATGTATTTGCTTTTTCTGTTTTTATTTCTCGTTGTTCGGGATGATCCCGGCGGTTCGCTTCGGCTTACCGGAGGGTTGCCATACAGCGTACGAGCGAATCCCGCCAGTGGGGGATGTCGATTCCGAATGTCGTTTTGATTTTGGTCTTGTCGAGTACCGAAAAATTCGGTCGTTGCACCTTGGACGGAAATTCCGCAGAGTGGCAGGGACGGATCTTACAGGAGGTATGGCCTGCCAGCGCGGCGATTTCATGGGCGAAATCGTACCAGGAGCAGACTCCTTCGTTCGAGAAGTGGTAGAAGCCCTCCCGTCCGGCATAGTCGCCGGATTCGATGCGGTCGAAGATCACGCGGGCCAGGTCGGCGGCGCAGGTCGGAGTTCCCACCTGATCGAAAACGACCTGTAATTCCGGTTTGTCGGCCGTAAGCTGCAACATGGTTTTCAGGAAATTTCTGCCGTAGGGCGAATAGAGCCAGGCGGTGCGGAAAACCAGGTGTTTGCATCCCGAAGCCACGATCGCCTCTTCCCCTGCGAGCTTGGTTTTGCCGTACACGCCCAGCGGTGCGGTCGGATCCTCCTCTCGGAAGGGAATATTTCCCATGCCGCCGAACACGTAGTCGGTCGAGATGTGAAACAGCGTGGCGTCGCACGCTTTGGCGGCTTCGGCCAGGTTCCGCACGGCTTCGTGGTTGATTCGGTCGGCCGTTTCGGCCTCCTCTTCCGCTTTATCTACATTGGTGTAGGCGGCACAATTGACGATCGCGTCGATCCGCTCGTTTTCGACGAACCGTCGTACGGTGTTCGCATCGGTGATGTCCAGGTCGGCGACGTCGGTAAAGAAATAGCGGTGCCGCGAAGCTGCGCCGAGCGTGCGCATTTCGCGGCCCAACTGTCCGTCGGCACCGGTTACGAGTATGTTATGCATAGTAGTCGATTCCATAGTCGAAAAGTTCGTCGGCATCTTTGAGGCGGGGATGTGCCCGGTCTTTGGGCGAGAGGATCGCCTCTTCTGCGGGGAGTTGCCAGTCGATCCCCAGGTCGGGGTCGTTCCAGGCAATCGCTCCTTCGGACTGGGGCGCGTAGAAGTTATCGCATTTGTATTGGAAGACGGCCTCGTCGCTCAATACGGAAAAACCGTGTGCGAATCCGCGCGGTACGAAGAGCTGGCGGTGATTCTCGGCGGTCAGTTCGACGGCGACGTGTTTGCCGAACGTGGGCGATCCGCGCCGTATATCGACGGCGACGTCCAGAACCCGACCCTGAACGACCCGCACCAGTTTGGATTGGGCTGCGGCCCCCTTTTGGAAATGGAGTCCGCGCAGTACGCCCCTGCGGGATTTGGATTCGTTGTCTTGCACGAAGCGTACGGGCCGGACGGCCTGGTCGAACTGTTGCTGGGAGTAGCTTTCGAAGAAATAGCCGCGGTCGTCGCCGAACACCTGCGGCTCGATGATAACCACGTCCTTGATTGCGGTGGCAATGACTTTCATTATTTTTGTTCGCGTTTTAATTCGTCGATTACTTTGAGCAGGTATTGTCCGTATTGGTTTTTAATCATCGGCTGTGCCAACGCCCGCATCTTCTCCTCCGAGATCCAGCCCATGCGGTAGGCGATGCCTTCCAGACAGGCGATCTTCAGCCCCTGGCGCTTTTCGATCACCTCGACGAAAATCGAGGCCTGGGCCAGCGAGTCGTGCGTGCCCGTATCGAGCCATGCGAAGCCGCGTCCGAGGGTCTGGACTTTCAGTTGGCTGTCTTGCAGAAAGACTTGATTTACAGTCGTGATTTCCAGTTCGCCTCGGGCCGAAGGTTTGATCTTTTTAGCCACATCGACCACTTTGTTGGGATAGAAGTAGAGTCCCACTACTGCATAGTTGGATTTGGGATTGGCCGGCTTTTCCTCGATCGAAAGGCAGTTGCCGTTTCCGTCGAATTCCGCCACGCCGTAACGCTCCGGATCATCGACCCAGTAGCCGAATACGGTGGCCTTGTCCTCCTCTTCGGCCGTGCGGACCGCTTCCCGGAGCATCGTCGAGAAACCCGAGCCGTGGAAGATGTTGTCGCCCAGAACCAGACAGGCGGAATCGCTGCCGATGAACTTCTCGCCGATCAGGAACGCCTGGGCCAGTCCGTCGGGCGAAGGCTGTTCGGCATATTCGAACCGTACGCCGTAATCCGATCCGTCGCCCAACAGACGCCGGAAAGCCGGAAGGTCAGCCGGCGTGGAAATGATGAGAATATCGCGTATTCCGGCCAGCATCAGGACGGAGATGGGGTAGTAAACCATCGGTTTGTCGTAGATCGGGAGCAGTTGTTTGCTAACACCCTTGGTGATCGGGTATAAACGGGTGCCGGAGCCTCCGGCCAGTACGATTCCTTTCATGGTTATTGAGGATAGTGATGATTTATGTTTTATGCGGGCTGCACTTTGTCGAAGCGTTCGAATTCGGAGTTTTTCGATTTGAATTCCGGGACGATCTTTTTCATCAGGCAGACCGTATCCGGGACGTTTACCATTCTTGCGAATTGCTCGAGCTGCCCGGTCGCAGCGCAGGCTTCGGCGTAGTCGTATTCGCGCACTTTGGCGATACGTATCCGGTCGTGTGTCGTGGGGATCGTATTTTCGGTGTTCGAGAGTACCTCCTCGTACAGTTTTTCACCCGGACGCAGTCCCGTGTATTCGATCTTGATCTCTTCGCCGGGTTCGTATCCGGCCAGTTCGATCATGCGTTTGGCCAGGTCGGCGATTTTCACCGATTTACCCATATCGAAAACGCAGATTTGATTGCCTGTGGAGATCGTTGCGGCTTCCATGACCAGCTGGCAGGCCTCGGGAATGGTCATGAAGAAGCGGGTGATGTCCGGATGGGTGACCGTCACCGGTCCGCCTTTGGCGATCTGTTCGCGGAAACGCGGGATTACCGAGCCGTTCGAGCCGAGGACGTTTCCGAAACGGGTGGTTACGAACTTCGTGGCCCCCTCGATCGTTCCCTGCTCGATGGCCAGCCCGAGCGACTGTACGTAAATTTCGGCCAGGCGTTTGGTACAGCCCATGATATTGGTGGGATTCACGGCCTTGTCGGTCGAGATCATCACCATCTTTTCGACGTTGTATTCCAGGCATTTCAGAGCGACGTTGCGTGTGCCGATGACATTGACCAGCACTGCTTCGCAGGGATTTTCCTCCATCAGGGGGACGTGTTTGTAAGCGGCGGCGTGAAATACGACTTGGGGATGGAACGTGCGGAAAGCGAAATCCAACCGATTGGGCAGCCGGATGTCTCCGATCACAGGGACGAATTCCAGCTTCGGGAAGCGCTCTTCGAGTTCGAGCCGCAGGTTGTGCATCGGAGTTTCGGCATTGTCGAACAGGATCAGTTTTTTGATCCCGAACGATGCCAGTTGGCGGCACAGCTCCGAGCCGATCGAACCGGCAGCGCCCGTGACCATAACGGTTTTCTCTCGGAAATTGGCTCGGATTTCGTCCAGTGAAATCTTGATTTCGGGGCGCCCCAGCAGATCTTCGATCTTGATTTCGCGGATCGACTGCCGCATGATCTTGCCGTCGATGACCTCGTCGATCGGCGGTGCGATCAGGATTTTCAGATTGCTTTCGACGCAGTAGCGGATCAGGCGCTCCTGCTCGGTCTGTGCCTCTTCGTTGGTCGGGAATAGCACGGCATCGATGTCGTACCGTTGCCGGAGGTATCGAATGCTGTATTCATTTTCGAAATAATAGACCGGACACTCCGCGATGGTGTGGTTTTTCATTCTCCGGCCGAAAGTCAGGAACCCTACGACCTTGTAATGCGGAGAACTTTGCAAGCGGGTGACCAGCGATACCGATTTTTCGCTTAATCCGTAAACCAACACCAACTGGCGCTGTTTGCGGGATTTCAGGTTGTTTTTGACCAGGTCGTACACGATAATCATCGCTACCCGGATCAGGATCAGACCGCAAAGGGTCAGCAGCAGATCGAACAGCAGCAGAGCCAGCATATGCATACCGAACAGCGGTGTAGGCGGGTAGAGCAGAATGGTCAGCCCCAACAGGAGCTCCTTGCCGATGACCGCCACGACGAATTTTGCGATTTCCCGCAGCGTGGAGTGGCGGATGACGGAGTGATAGGTTTTCAGCAGATAGAAGGTGACGAACGAATAAACGACCGAACAACAAAGCCATAACAGGGTGTAATCCGAGATATTGAGGTGCAGCAGCAGCTTCACCGACACCAGTGCGCATAAGGAGGCTAACCCCGATACCGCCAGGTCGATCGCAAGGATCAATCTGGTGTTCAGATAGCGTTCCAGGTGTAATTTTTCTATCAAACGGTACATAATGTTATAATAAAATATAACGCAAGAGACTTAATCTTGTTTTAGCTCCTGCCGGATATGTTATCATTTTTCGACTTTCAAAGCGCTCTCCGGTGGCGGGGAAATAAGGATCGGATGTAAAAACGAATGAAACCGTCATTTTATATTTCGACAATTACCGTGCAATTTTCTCATTGCAAAGTATTGAGCGATCAGTTTTTGGATGTCTTTTCCAGAAAACATCCCGGAATGTAGGTCGTCGCTACGGCGATGATGCCTTCCAGAGCGACGACCAGGCGGCGGTTGCCCCGGATCCGCTTGATGTACCCCTCGGCTCCCTTGAACGGGCCGCCCGTGACCCGGACCTTGTCGCCGGAACGGTAGTCGATCGCTTCGTCGCTGAAATATTCCAGGTCGGAAGTGTCGGCGGAAGTGATCTGCATGAACAGCTCCATTTCCCGGTCCGGAATGACTGCCGGTTTTTTCGTTTCCCGGTCGAAGTAGGCCATGAACGGACAACTCGCTTTCATCCGGTCCTGCAATTCGAGCAGATAGTGTTCGCTTTGGCGGATGAACATCAGGGACGAAACGGCCGGTTTGCGTTTCCGTATCTTTTTGTCCCCGGCGACGGTGTCTTCGTGGAGCAGGGGAATATAACTCCGCACTCCTTCCTGCGAGAGCTGTTTTTCGAGTTCGAATACCCGGTTATAAAATACTTTCAGTGCATACCAGCACTCTTCGCCGTTTTTGTCTGACATAATTTGGAGGCGGTGTTAGGTCCCGCCGAATGTCCCGAAATCGTAATTGCATCGCTCCGGGGGCGCCCTTCGTCTGTCGATCTTGTTTGCAGGTCCGATTCCTTTTCTCCTGCGGCCGTAGGCAGGTGCGCTGGTTTTGCCGAATCCGACCGTAAAACTCTTTTGCAGATCTTTCGAGGTCGGAAGAGGATTCAGTGGCGTATCGATTCGCTGCCCTGTGTCTGTTTTCTCGGAGGAGCGGTGTGCTAAAAGTATGTACCGTATTTGTGAAAAGGGCATACTCCACAATCCCCCGCGGTTTTTGTGTGATTTCCACCGCGCAGCAACTAAAGGTTGGCCGCAGAACGAATCGTGTGCGATTCTGTTTTCGGCACCCGGGATCTCTGTTTCTGACCCAGAAACGACACCGAACCTCTGGAAACAGAAGCCTGTCTTGCCTGGCAGGTCATTTCCGATTACAAAAGTAGAGTTTATTCGCGTAATAACCAAACAAAAAAGCGCAATTTCCCCCCCCCGGAAAAAAGTCTATATTTCAAGCTTTTACGACTGAAAAACGCATTTGTTGTGTCTTAATATGCAATCCAATGGGTTTTTTGTTCTATTGGCTTCTGTCTCCGCTATTTCGCCTGACAAGCCTGGTTTTGGAACGGTCTGTGTAATTATCCGATCTGGTTTGTTGAGGTTATCCCTCTGTTTTTCGGTTGAATAGCCTGCGTTTGTATTGGAAACCCTATTTCCCGATTTTATCGGAAGGTAGCGAAAGTATCTTCGAATAGAGGATCCGGGCGCAGGCAATCCGCTATGGCCGGGAGATGAATGACAACGATCGGATTTGATTTTTTTTCCGTTGGCGTGCGTGGGCTTTTTGCACCGGTTGAGAAGATAACTTTACGTCATTGTTCGAATAAAAAAATAGGGTCGGAGTAAACTCAATCCTGTTTTATCGTTTTCCCGGTCCATCCGGGTATCTTTTGTTCTGCGGAGAGAAGGGGATTGACTTCGTGTTACCACGTGCCGCTCGTCCTTCCCATAATGGAAGAGTCCCTGCAAAGTCGATGAATAAACGGAATCCGCTCTTTACACGGATACTTTTTCACTTTTCCGGAGTGCGGGAACTCGCTTGCAGACGCTCTGGAAAAATAAAAAGGTTACGCATCTGTCGTAACCTTTTTTATTTGTAAAATCTTAATTTGCGGAGAGAGAGGGTTTTGAACCTACAACTCTAACCGCTTATATTTCAGCTACTTTGCTTTCAAAATTTCAAATAGGTAACGAAACAGTAACGATTTTCAGATGTTGGACTTGTCCAACTTTGACCGCTGTTTGTCTGCCTAACTTTCGGGTTCAAAGATACGGCTTTCTTTTGAAACTCGCAAATATCTGATAATAAATATTTTTGGGTTAGTGCAAGGTGCAAGCTATATATATAAATATATACTTGCACCTTGCACTAAATTTTTGAAGAAAAGAATAGTGCTGTTTGCTTAATCCAGATTTCTTTCATACATTTGCATACCATATAGTATGGTATTATAAAAACGATAATATGAAGAAAGTAGAGAAAAAACAATGGTTTGTTATTGGGCTTCAAATTATAGAAAACAATGGGGTTGCTAAAATCACAATAGACAACTTATGTAATCTCTTAGAAATTACAAAAGGAGCGTTTTATCATCATTTCAAAAATATAGACGGGTATATAGATGCTCTTATGGCTTTTTGGGTAAAAGAGAATACACTTACATTTATCGAAGAAGTAGAAAAATTAGGGAGTTCAAAAGAAAAGCTACATACCTTATCTCAAATGTCTGCTTCCTCTGAATACAAATGTGAGGGACGGATTAGAGGGTGGAGTTATACAAATGATATTGTACAACAATATGTCGCACAAGTAGATAAATTGAGATTAGACTATTTGACAAAGTTAATCCAAGATTGCGGATATGATGTAGAGTATGCGCATAAAATAGCTACTATCCAATATTCCTTATTGATTGGATTGCAACATATCTGTCCTGAAATCCCTGCTTGTGATTTCAATGAACTTCAAAATATGCTGATTGAAAAATTTGAAACAAAATAATAAAGGTAAACCATGAAACAGAAAAATAACTTGATTATCAAATATCTCCCAGCGGATTATAAAGATTGTTTTTGGGATGAAATCACAGAAAAACCATATATGTCTGTAAATGAATTGTTCAATTTAATGTTTTCTCAATATCCAAAATGGATTATGAGGATGTATTATATACGCAACTTAATCGTAAAACCGTTTGGCGTAAAAATCAATAAATCATTTGTAAATATGATTATAGAACAGAATGATAATGAAATTATTATAGGAGCCAAAGATAAACACCTGACATTTCATGTATCTTTATTCTGCTCGGATGTTAAAGATAAAACACAGGAAGTCAGTATAACTACTATTGTGAAATACGAGAATATCTTAGGCAGGATATATTTTGCCGCAATATGGTTATTCCATAGAATTATAGTTTCTTATCTATTCAAACGGGCTATTAAAATACACAACACATAGGTCTGTTATGAAAGATGAAGTAGATAAGATATTAGCGCAAATAGAGGTTGATATTTCAGAAATCGACCTCTACGGCTATGATATTATCGAAACTTCTCTTTCAATGGTACATAAACTGCAAACAGTTCTTGATGAATTAAGGGCAAAAATACAAACCTATATATTTCCAACCAAAGAGGATGAAATCTTATTTTTCAAGACACAGAAACCGGAAATACTTGCCCGGCTATTATTCTTCTATAAGATTTATCGAATAGAAACACAATGCCCTAACGGTAGCGATGAAGTGATTAGGAATTATATCAATCGGGAACTGGATAATCTGACCTATTTCTTCAATCGCAATTTGGACTTTTATCAATATTATCGTTCACGTTCAACAGTGTACGATGAATATTATTTTGTTCGGGGCAAAGCGGATTTGCGTTTATGCACCGATAGCGCACAATTCGATAAAGACCCTAATTTCTCAACCGGATATGACTATAAAGTGGCAAAGATTATCGCCAATGAAATGCTACGCATTTATCTGAATAAACGGTTGGTGAAACTGGTAACGAATAATCAGATAGAAGATAATCTACAAAGATGCTTCAAATACCCGTTCCGTTTCACTGGCAAAAAGGCATATCTTATCGAACTGGGATATTCTCTTGTATCTTCGGGTGACATCAATAATGGCAACGTGGAGATAAAAGAAATAATGAATTTCCTTAGCACGATATTTCATATTGATTTAGGGGATTATTACGCTTCATACATAGCCATGAAAGAGAGAAAAGACCGGACGGCATATCTTCATCATCTGATAGAGAGCCTTGTTAAGCGGATGAATGAAGATGATATGAAATAATCCTCTGTATTTCAATAAATAGAAGTACCATGTTTACCCCAACATGGTACTTTCTTTTTATAGTGAAATGTACGTTGAGAAATGGCATTTTTTCAGAGATTTCACACCGATTTCACTCTAAAATAGTTTGAAAAAAGTAATACCATGATAGATATAACCATGACTTTTAGGTTATTTCTTCTCCCGAACTTTGCGGCAAATCAATCAGTTACCGTTATGGAAATAATAACATTCGAG
>OGQB01000965.1_pt1 | contig 26877 bp, 18 predicted proteins | sample 1553071 | NCBI WGS metagenome assembly OGQB01 (sample SAMEA2580284, study PRJEB22360) | human gut metagenome | biome: human gut; feature: human-associated habitat; material: faeces | place: Denmark | collected 2008/2010
CCTGTTGATCTTGCCTTTGTTATTAACAGTTGTCTCTTTCGCCCGTTTCATGAGCTTGGCGGCATTTTTAGGCTCTGTTATAAAAACATCTCCAATACTTCGCAGGTGGTTTACATCCTCATTTATGGCAAGACGCCTGTTAGTGGCATTTATGCGGCAGAGTTCTGCATGTTTTGCCTTCAGTTTTTTATAGTGATTGGAATAATTCCAAGTCTTTTTACCCTTTTTAACAGTACCATTATCATTATAGTTCTGTGGATTAGTAGCGCGTCTGCTCCTGTCCATGGCGCGGTAATAAAGTCTTTCAAGTCTCTCTGGAGTGTCAAGCGATTATAGCATATATATACATTTTTGCAAAGAAAAAGACATCCTTTCGGGTGCCTTTCTTTTGGATCTTATTTGATTTTGGTCGCTTCGCTCCACCATCCAACAATCTTACTTGATCCGGAATCGTTGTATGTTCTTACTCTGACGAACTTTCCAAATGGAAGATCATTTATAGTGATGGAGGTTTTTGTCGTTGGCTGCTTGACTGTCGTAGCATTTACTTTGAAATCTTCATCATCTGCAGTTTGTACCTCAAAGCCGGTTGGCTTTGTTGCAAATGGATTGGTGATTTCTTTCGATTCAAAAATCCGATAATCGTAATTAAATTGCCCACAATTGATATTCATGGAGTATTCCGCAGATACAACATTTCCAGTTCTTTTAATCGTTATGTATGGTGTACGCTTAATCTTTCCTGCTGTCTTAATATCTGACCATTTGCCATAGTAGTATTTCCCATTTATGGTTCGGTAGGCACGTACCTGAATTTTATAGGTACAGCCTGTTGACAAAGCAACACTTATTCCATCGTCTACATATTTATATTTCTGATCATGATTGGACTTGAAAAAATTATACATTCGTGTTAATTCTCTTGCTCCATCAAGTCCATATATCTTGACACGATTTGCGGTCGTTCTTCGATACGTCCAGTCCGTCCAGTTGCCATTGTAGCTCTGTTTGATCCGGATTTCATATCCAGAAGCTTTTGACACCTTATTCCAGCGGGTATCAACCATTTGGGTAAAGGAATTGCATGGGGCTGCATGAAACTGCATTTTATCTTTTTTGTATGTTTTTACATGCTTTAGATAATACATTTGTATATGTATATCATCACGCGGTAAGTATTCTTCAGCATAAAAAAACGCTTCGTCTTCAATATCCCCAAGTTTTGTTTCACGGAAATCTTTTTTCCCCATATTCTTTCTGAATTTGTCCAATTCTGCTTCTGTAGTCAGCCGGTTCTTAAAAGCCGTAATCTTAACTGTTCCAACCTTGACTTGGTTCTTTGCGTTGTAGTTTTTCTTCGGGTCCTGCATAAATCCGGTTATCGTCCTTGTCTTATCTATTGGAATGTTGTATGCTGTTACTATGGCTGCGGCAGCCAAAACCAATGCTGTTAATTTTTTGATGTTTCTTAAGAAATCTTTGTTTCTTCTCATGATTGCCTCCTTTTAAGCGATTAAAGCATATATTTCCGTTTTTGCAAGACGCAAGACAATTTGGTGTATGTCGGGTTATTTTCACTTAATTTCCGGAATATTTTCCAGAGAGACTGCGGTTATATTGATGCAAGAAGTGTAAAAATTCGCGTATGCATACAAAGAATCTTGGTTTACAAAAGGTGGCCAATTTTCTAAAGGTGTCCAAAATTCTAAAGGTTGCCAATTTTCTCGTACATTTTCAGCAGTCTCAGTTCCACCTTCATAAAAATCAAGATTTCTATCTCTAAAACTCTGAACTATTGCTGCAAGTATCTCCTTAACTTCCTTTTTAGTTGCTTCGATTTTACCCATCCAGCTACCTTGATCGTCCGAGTCATATATTGCAATAATCCATGTTTTTCTTCTATATTCTTTGCTAAATTTCTTATCCATAAATTTTCTCTATCCTTTCCAATGTCAGAATGTCACCCCAACTGCCTTTTTTCAAGCCTGTCTGCTTCCTCGTTACCATCAACTCCTGTGTGTCCCTTAACTTTTATAAAATTCAGCTCAACAGGGCTTTTTCTCATAACTTTCCACAAGTCTCATATTTAAAATATATAATCTCTTTCATCTTTTTCCTTTATTGGTTCAACGCTTTAAAGTCTTCTTGTATGGCATGATATTCATCATCGGCAATGCTAATATTTAGTACTCCTGGATCATCTGCAGTCACAATGCCTTCCGGAAGATCAAACTCTTCAGTGATAACATACACTGAATCTACTTTCTCTGTAAAATAAATATAATCAGTAGATAAATAAGCATGCTGATTCTTCACATTGCCTAGCGCAAGTAATAAGTTCTCCTGCAAAGCAACTAAATCCTGCAGTGCTGACACTCTATGCAAAAGTTCCTCTTTTAGCTTCTTATTGTGAAGATATAGGCGATTTACTTTTGACATAACAGGCCCAAACCAGATAAATCTAAAGCCAAGGACTAAAGCCACGCTCATGCTTATCATCCCTATGAAGACCAGACCACCAGACCAAAAGGTAGTCCAAAAGGTAAAATTATTCGTCAGCCATTTTATAAAAAACTTATCGTAAAAAACTAGCCAACACATTGCATACACTATTGCAAGCAAACATGCTGGTATTAGCAGTAGTACGCTTCTATCTCTTGGTAATTTCACTGCCTCAACTTTATCCTTTAGATCCTGAACTTCCTGTAATGAGACAGAAGTTTTCTTTAATTGTAATCCACTTATCATAAATCCTCCTTGCTATGTGAAGTCTCACACGACCGAGGTCGCGTGCTTCCATACCTGTTTTTCTGGGGCATGGACTCGCTGACTGAAAATACAGTGATAACACCGTAACTGCACGCTGTTTAAACGCGCAGCACTGCATTAAGACTAATGAGATCAGACAGTGTGCAGGTACTTCTCTTCGAACACCCTGGAACTTTTGCCAGGATGCCCTGCTGTTCCGTCACCGGAACAGTCTTTAACAATTCTCTTATAAAATATCGTGCCCCCAATGTTATATGATGCATTGAGGTCATCAAAGGCATAAGGAACAACTGGATTATCCTTTGTCTTGTGAATCATGGATTCCACGTAAGTCTTCCTTTCCAGTTCCTTCGGTATGGCAACAATCTCCGTCCAGCGGTCCATGCATACAGAGATAAGGTAATCCACAGCTCCACGGTACAAACGGACAGTATCATCAAAGATATGGTTGTAATGTTTAATTTTCCGCTTATACATTGTATGGATTACCATGAACAACTCCTGTATGATTATTTTTTCTTCTGGAACTCGATCTACGCTTTCACCTGGTAAATCAATGCTGCCAGTGCGTTGAAATCCGTCTCTCCCTCTTACTGTTTCTCCGTTCCGTTTCCCGTCTCCGTTTCACCTTCAACCCCGACAATGCTTCCCGGGTTGCAGAAAATCGTGATCTTCTGCAGACCGCTGTTCGTTGTCTGGTCTCCCTTGTAAAACATGAGCACAATTTCCTGTGCATGGTCATCCCCGATGTAGTAATGCAGCTCATCGCTCTCCTGTGTGGAAATAGTTTTCTCCGGTACCCCAAATTTTCCTGTCAGCTCCTCTTTTTTGCATCCAAGCGATAGCCCCCCGATCAGCAGATTCAGCGAATTCTTCTTTGCATAGGTATTGTCAAATTCCAGCTGGGTTACCAGATCCGCTTCATTCGTATATACATACACCTGTGCATTTTCATCTGTTATAAGAGAGTTTTTATACAGGTTCCCGTCTGTTGATACTTCCCACCCGCTGTAACGGTTGTTTCCGGAAATATAGCTTCTTACGGATGTCATGTCATTCATCCTTTCCCCATCCAGTACAAGTCCTAAAGACATAAAGGACTGAAGGGATGCTTCCGGCTGGGCAGACTCAACCGGTGTGGGCTCCGGCATTACAAAGTCTTCGCCGCTTGCCCCGGAATCCAGTCCCTTTGGTATATGGATTTCTTTTCCGTGCGCCGTCTCATCTAATTCCATGGTGATCTCAATATTTCCGATTTTCACGTTATCCCCCGCACAGGTATTCTCCGCAAGAAGGGTAATCTTCTTTAAGATATTCCGGTTTTCTTTCTTCGCGTACTGAAGAGTGATGTCAAACTGGGTTTCCCCCTGCAGTCCCTGTAAGAGATTCATGTTTTTTGGATCAAATTTTTTAAAATAATCCAGGATGTATGCCAGACGGTCTGCGGTGATGGTACCCGTGATGGACAGCTTCTCTTTATTAAACGACTTGTCCTCGATATCCTTTAGTGTTTTCCTTAAGATCCCTGGTATATTCTTTTCATCACTCTCTTTTTCCGGCTGTTTCATCTTATACCACTTACTATAGTCTTTATCCGTCACTCCCATAACAGGTATTTCGTCCTCGTCCTTAAAATACAGATACATGGTCTGGGTACTGTCATCCCCGTAAATCCGGTATCTGTCTTTATTCTCCGCAAGACCTGCGTAATTAATATCAACCGCCCCGGTAATATCCGCCTTCCCACCGCTTAAGACAACCTTATCCATATGGTTTTCAATTACCATCCCTGCATAAGTCCCATCCTCTGCTTTTACGGAAGCATCCACTTTAACATCCATCTTCCCGCTGATGTAGTTGTTATACTGCTGTTCCGTCAGTGACCGCGCGATCAGTGTGCTTGCCATCGGATGGATCTCCGGCACGATCATCCATGCGGCCGCGGCACAGGCAACTACTGCAATCCCCACCGCGGCCTTGAAGATCCGGTCCATCGTCTTCCACTGACGGGAGCCTTCCTCAGTACCCCTCTTTTTTTCTTTTTTGCTTCTCTCATTTTTCCCGTTTCGTTTCCACGGCAATTTCTTCTCTGAGTGTTTACCCCTGATAATATCCTTTATTTCCAATGATTTTCCCTTCCTTTCCTCTCTTGTATTAAGGCAGAAATATACCCTTCATCTGATATATTGCGCCTTTTTGAAAATCGTCAAAGGGTTACAGAAAAATATTTAAAACTTCACCGGGATTTTTTGTTTTCCTCCACAGCTTCGTGCTTTGTTGTATATCCTCAATATGCAACGCAAAAAAAGAACTGCCTCGTTTGAGACAGCCCTTCCATTCTTACGCCCATGCCGGGACCACAAATCCCTCTTCTTCCATTTCCTTCTTCGTTTTTCTGTATTCCGCGCGGTCAGACAGGTACTTCTTGAGCGCTGCGGCTTCCTCATCGGAAATCTCAAGTTTCCTGCTGTCCGGATATATGGAATACCGTCCGGCTTTTCCGTAAACTTTTTCGTTCCAGTATTTCCCACGGATGACATCCGGTTCCACCGGGCAGAGGCTTCTTAATTTTTCCTCATACATCTGCTGCTTCTCCCGGTTTTCCGAAGTATCCTGCGGTGCTTTTTTGCGAAGATTTCTTTTGTATATACGCTGCTCGGAAAGCATTTCCTGGTACCGTTCCTTCTGGTTTGCCAGTTCACGGTCGGAAACCTCTGCTTCCTTTGCGCCGATTGCAAAAGCCTTTTCCTTCTCCTCTTCCAGATGCTCGTATGGGACAACCTTAACCCATCCCATGTCCGGCTTGTGCATATAGGCCATCTGGCTGGCATCCACGGCTGTCCACCGGTATCCCAGTGCCTTGATCTCTTCCTTGTGCGGAAGGGTATCCCCGGCGAAGGACAGACAGATCTGGATTTCGCCTTTCTCCGAGAGTGTATCCGCTACAGATCCGCCGATCAGAAAGCCAAGTTTTGCGTTCTCCTCCTGCTTCTGCTTTTTGTAGCACTCCGTGCAGAGACCGAATTCCTCGTAGTATTTGATTTTGCGTTCGCGTTCTTCTGATTTCCCAAAAAGCTGGACCGTTCCTTCGTGACCGCAGCTGTAAGTAATGTTGTATTTTGCCATAATTGTTTCTCCTTTCGTTGGCTTTGATGTTTACACCAGTAATATGAAACAAAAAAAGACACAGCCGAAGCCATGCCTTTGGTTTTTGATGAAATCGTCGCTTCATCTTACTTATTCCAATGAAACGCCTCCAGGAAATCTATATAATGGAAGCGGCGGTTCACCTGGATTCATTTCTTGTACTCCACATAAAACTCCTTTGTACTCTCCATGCCACACTTCTAATTTCCAATTATATTTTTCCGCAAATTTTCTCAGATCTTCATTCATTTTCTCTTTTCTCCTTTCGATGGCTTTTATTTACACCAGGAATATGAGATAAAAAAAAGACACAGCCGAAGCCGCGTCTTTATTCTGTTTATTTTCTTGATGAAATCATCGTTTCATAGTCTCATCAAATTCAACATTATATTTTTCAGAAATAGATTTTGTAAGTTTCATACTTGTAATAATATTTTCAAACCCATACTCCTCATACAATACTGTTAATTCATCGAAAAGTAAAGTTCTATCGCTATATTTAAGTCTTCGGAAAGCTACCTCTTCAATTAAGTCTCCATTTTTATCTACTTTATCAAGATATATTTCTATATCAGTTGTAGAAGAAAAACAATCTTTGTATTTTTGTATTTTTATTATGTTTGTTGTTTTGATTTTCTGCTTTTCGATTAATTCTGATTCATACACTTTTTTATTTTCATTGAGAACATTTAAGAATTCTTTAGTTTCCACAATTTTACGATTTACATCATCTAAAAGATTTTTTAATCCATTAATTGTTGCTCCCTGTAATTCTTCTCTTTTAACTGATTTCATAATATTTTCCTCCATTCTTCTATTGAAACTCTTGTTTCTTTACCTACACAAAAGTTTCAATCAGGAGGAGGTTTCCCGATGATTTTTATTTTCTTTCTTCCCATAATCTCTTTTTCTCCTTTCGATAACTTTGATGTTTACACCTTTAATATGAGATAAAAAAAGACACAGCCGAAGCCGTGTCTTTGTCCTGTTTGTTTTTAATAAAAGTTTTTATATTTTTTCGCCACATAATGTCTTATTTTTCCATGCCTTTCATCCTCCATCCATTCGCCATTTTCGAATATATCTCGTAAACATTGATTCGCTTCACACTCCGTATCAAAAGCAAAGCAATCTTCCTTTTCTGACAAATCCGTATTGATGTAATCTGGGAATCCATAATGTTCTCGAATAATAGTGTAATATTCTTTACTCATAATTTTCTCTTTTCTCCTTTCGATGGCTTTATTATTTACACAAGGAATATGAGATAAAAAAAAGACACAGCCGAAGCCGTGTCTTTGTCCTATTTATTTTTAATAAATGTGATCGTTTTTTACCAGTTATACTGTATATCTTACTTCAAGCTCATCGTTTAATTTCTTTCCGTGATAATCTTCAGCCCATTCGTATGCTACTGATTTAAGTCCTAATGCCTTACAAATGGACGCACAAGCTGGCTTGTTATCTTTTGTGACAGAAGAACATTTCGCCATAAAATATCTCTCTTCATACATATCAAGGCTCAATGGCACTTCGTAGCTATTTTTGCAATTGTCCAGATACGCTTGGTAATTATTATGTAGTTCCATATTTCTGTGAAGAATCGTAACTCCGGCTTTTGCATCGGATAATATTTTATTGAAATGATCTACTTTAATAAAAATAATTCTTTGACAGTTTTTGTCATATTGTTCAAAAGCGTTGTTCATAATCTTTTCTCCTTTCATTGCTTTGATGTTTACATCAGGAATATGAAACAAAAAAGACACAGCCGAAGCCATGCCTTTGTCCTATTTATTTTGACCGAATGTAAAAAGTTGTAATACTCCGATAATTCATTTGCCAGTAATGCGGGGTAAGTATTACTGGGTATATTGCTTTCATATATTTTCCCCCTCTTTCCTCATCCACGCACCCCTTTACGGGGTGCGACCTGTGTTTTCGCTAATCACCTTCCATACCGCTCACCACCCTTCCTTAATAAATATGCAACACAATTTCCTTGCCCTCTCCCAAGTTAGCCAAAATGAGAAAAGCACAAAATAAAGCAATGTTTTCATTATACATATTGTGCTTTTTTTTGTAAATCGTCAAAGGAATTTATGAAAAATCTTCTGTAAAAGTCGATTTTTACCCTGACACTTGCGGAAACACATTTCCCATTCGCGTTTACAGTGGCACCCCGTGGAGGGGCGCAGGGGTTGAAACAAATATATAAAATGAGGAACACCATATTTTTTACGTTGCACCCCACAAGTGGTGCATGGACTAAAAAAAGGACAAAAGAAAAACCACTCTTGGAAAATTCCTTGAGTGGCTTTCTTTTTTTGCGTTATACTATTAAATATCAATAGCAGTTATCAAATCATCAATGTGTTTGTAGTGTCTCATAGTCCCTACCTGAGTTAGTGATGCCATATACCGCAAGCAATGTCGGTATCGAGTTTGCCTTGCCTGGATATGTTGCACTGTCGACGAAATTATACGTTTTCCCGTTGGCTGCAGTAATCGATCCATTGTCCATAAGCTGTGAATATCTCAGGTTGTAGACCGCTCCGTATGCTGTGATACGTGCTGTTTCGAGGATCATGTATCGGTTCTCATCTCCATGTTCTTTGAGGTAATCTGGGTCATATTTCTGGTACGCATAAATCTTATCCCCGGTATCCTCGTCGGTAATCATATCGTAAGGATTGATATGCTGCTCTTTACCATCTTTATCCACGGTCACATCCGTAAATTTTGCAGAAGACGGCAGCCCGAGTGTTACGTGCCAGCGGGATGCACAGAAACTGTACTCATCCTCTGAAACCCCATTAGATCCAAGGTCATTTCCAATAGCATCAAATTCCTTGAAAAGCTCCTGGTCATCATCACCATTAATATCTTTATGGAGTGCTGTAACTTTACTGTTTCCAATAAAAGTACGGGTACGTCCATTCAGATACAGGAACTGCGCGTTACCCTCGCGGTAGCCATCCCCCATCGGGATAGACAGCGGTGCAACAACCTCTTCTTCCATACCAGTTAATGGATTTTTTTGGGTCATCGGCATTCCATTTGCATCGAGTATTGTACGGCCGAGCACTTTCGATGCCGTTTCGGTCGCAGCCTTCTCTTCATCGCTGTAGTTCCGGCGTGCCTTCTCGTCATCCCAGTTCAGTAACATGGCATGGTCATAAATTTTGTCTTTCTGCTGATTAAAGTAGTCTGTTCCATACTTATCCATAAGACCAAACTCATTGACAAGCGTTACATCTTCATTCCGGCTGCCCCACACATCAACTGCCATGAGCTTGTCCTTCTTAGTATCGAGGATGTAATATTTCGGCTCGATCTGGACGTTTCCGTCCGCGAAATCCCGGCTTAATACCTGGATATCCCATAAGAGGTTGTATCCAAGCTGAAGCTGCTCACTCTTTCCCCGCAGTGCTGCGATGTTATTCTTTGCTGACTCAAGCGGGGTTGATACGCACCTGCTGGAGTCCTCTCCTACATCAGACCACTTTGCTGTATGCCATGTATTGTACCACTGGTTATATGCGGATACCTTTTCGCCCCGGATATCCGTTGCGGTATCTCCATTATTTTTATGCCATGACAGGTATGCGTTCTGTATACTCTTATCGACTGCATGAACAATACCATCTATATACCATTTATCATCATTTGTCTTACGTTTGAACAAATTGCTAAAGCGGAGGTCGGTACTATCCTGCACCGTGAGGTTGCCAATCCTTGATATTAAATCGACGAACGTTTGCTTATATGCTGAATGTTTTGCCGTCAGGTCAATTGCACGTCCTGCATTTGTAATGCTTGAGTTGTCCTGGGAGCAGTCAAGTGATAACGCTCCGTCGCGGTCGTATGGGTTTTCACTGCCGCTCGGGGAAGGCTGGTTGTTGATTGCTTCCACGGCATACTCAATGGTAGCCCCACTCATCTCATGGTTGTCAAGCTGGGCGTAGAACTGATACGTAAATCCATCATCACGCTCCGACAAGCTGGTCAGATCGTAACAGTTGTTTTTAACGTTGCGGTTCGTCACCTTGTCCGTAATTTCCAGCTGGAACCATTGACCCGCAGGGTGCTCCTCAAAGGTTCCGTTCCGATTATACAAAACAGAAAATGGGAATTTAATCCATTTCTCCCTGGTCCACTCCGTGCAGTCATAATTATTCGCATATCCTTTTCCCTTCCGCTGTTCGGTCTGGGCGATTCCATAATCATCTGACTCATAAAAATCGCCACTGTTTGGGAAGTAAATATAAAAATAGTTATCAAGCAGGACGAAATCTCCAAATTTCAGCGGCTTGGACGTTCCCGGTTTTCCTGCATTTGCCTGCTCTGCACCCTTTTTATGCAGCTCATCATTATGACATGCATCATAACAGATCTCATTGCCAGCATCGTAATGTCCAATCTTTCCGTTAACTGCCTTATGATGCGGTTCCTTGCACTGCAGGACATAAGTGGTCTTGCAGTGCTTCGTGCATACATGGCTGTCGTAGATGCACTGGCAGCTCCAAAACGGGTTTATGATGGTATGTCCATCTGTAGTGACACTGTTCGGAATCAGTGAATAATTATTTCCGGTTGCTTTCTTGACCAGGTCAAACACTTTGTCCGGATCATAGTCAGTGTGTGCTTCGATAACAGTGATCTTTGCGTACCCATTTCCGCTATGCTCTCCGGTTATACCGGATACATCTGTCAAAGAAGGGGAAGCAAATCCCGAACCACCGCCAGCACCAGCGTCGTCATCATCATTCCGCGAATAGCTTTCGTAGCTTCCGCCACCTCCATAGAGACCGCCGCCCCCGCCACAGGTATTCCAACCGGAATTCGATCCTCCTTTTCCAAATGATCCGCTGAAATAAGCATTTCCAGGTCCGCTGACAGTTGCGCCTTCCCCTTTCGTGCCACATCCGTTTCCACCGGTTGTACCACTCTGGTTTGCGCCGCCTCCGGCTCCACCAGCTCCGGAACTTCCTCCGGCTCCGCCTCCTGCTACAAGCAAGACACTGTTCTTATTATTTGATAATGCAGCTAATTCACCGTTTGCTGTTGCAAAATGTGTTGCACCGCCGCCATATCCATGGCATCCGATACCTCCACCATTATATGTACCTGCAGACTGTCCAGCTACAATGTATACGGTAGTTTCATTTGCAAATGTTACTGTTCCGGCTGAATATCCACCCTTTCCAGGGTTTCTGCCTCCACCGGATGCTCCCCATGCTTCCAGCTTATATTTACCAGCCGGGAGGGTAACACTTTTCACGGATCCGGAATAGTCATAGGTATAGGTCTTTCCTGCAGCTACGCTGCCTGCAGATCCGCCGCTGCCACTTCCATAGCAATTCTTCAGCTGGTCCTTAATTTTACCCCATACCGCAGATCCAAGCATTTTTCCAAGGTCTGCAGTGTTTCCGTTGCTTGCTTCATCTACTGCAATCTTAAAACCTTCCGATGGCGTGTCCATGCATGCTTCTGTATGCACATGTCTGTTGTTTTCTGATGTCTGTTTCTGGTAGCCATCATCAAACTTGCGTGTCCAGTCAATCGTTCCGGCTGCAGTGATTTTTACAAGACCGTTTCCACGGCGTACCCCGGACTTCATTTCTGTGTTTGTAAGACCGGATGCTGTATATCCCGAACCGCCGGCACCGCCGCCATTATTTGCATTAGTGACATATCCACCGTACCAGCCACCTCCGGCACCGCCAGAATCAGTTCCAAATGTTACAGATTCCCCAACACCCTGTTTGTATCCGCTGCCCTGGGTTCCTCCCATTCCGCAGCCACCCATATTCTGGTTGGCTGAGTTATAGTCACAGGATGCAGTTTCAGAGTCTATCCTCATCCGTGAAGAACCCCTTGCATGGAAACAGAATTCCCAGATAGTATATGGATTCTGTCCGGAATCTGCAGAAGTTCCGTCGGTATTTGTTGTAGATGTAAGTCCACTTGGTACGGTAAATGAATATCTGTATTCATTACTGTTTGCTGCTTCAACCGTATAATTTCTTGTCTGGTATCTTCCATAATTGGTATATACAACCGGATATCCATTTGTAAGATTATCACCTTTTACTGTTATCGTAACCTTTTGTCCCGGAAGATAGGTTTTATATGGGCCAAATACACCCTGTTCACTTCCATTCGTTACTGCACTGTTACCAGAAAGTGTTGTCCCGGTACGCAGTGATAAACCACTTGTTGGTGTCCATGTCGCATTTCCGGTAGATTTTATATTTTCAATGTATGCATTTTCACCATTCTTTCCACCGCCGTTTCCACCGCGTCCATCATCAGATCCACGGCTTCCCCCGCTGTTGTCTGCTCCGCCACCGCCGCCGGCAGCCAGAAGTGTCCCATCAGGGTTCCAGCTTGTTGTTGCGGGATTGTTTGTGGTAGAAATATGTGACATTCCTCCACCAGAACCGCTGTCAGCAACACCACCGTCACCACCGCCGTTGTAACCACCAGCTGGTCCTCCAAAGCGGTTTGTCCCGGCTCCATATTTTCCAGCGCCGCCAACAAAAACATAAATTTTCTGTCCTTTCTTTAAGCTGATATTTCCTTTGGAATATCCACCATTTCCAGCGACAGAACTTGTATTTCCCCTGTCAACGCTGTCATCATATCCATCACCGCCAGAAGCTCCCCATGCCTCAAGGGTATAGACTCCGTCTGCCGGGGCAGTGAATGTCTGCACATCACCTGTATAATTGTAAGTATACTGTACCTTTTTATCACTTATGCCATTGTAATAATCCTGTGTTGTTTTGGCGTGTTCTGTTACACCTGCAAAGCAGGATAAGGTATGCCTGTATGAAATACCGTTTGCGTCCTTTTCCGGTGCAAGTCTCGTAACTGCAAGATTATCCAATGAATAACTGCAGTCATAAACGGTATCATAAGCTGTATCATTGGAAGTTGAATCATCCTGGTTACCGAACCAGATGCCGTCACCAATGTAATTTGTCATGTCCCCAGAAGAATTCTTTGTTTTGGTAAAGGAAATTTCTTTTCCATCCACGGTTGCGCCTGTATTGGCATCAACGGTATAAGAACCGTCTTTGTAATTAATCTTCTTAGGAGATAACACCACAGAATCCATTCCGAAATGATACTGAATAGTGTTCTTTCCATCCTTTACCAGAGGAGAGGTCGTAGATGTATATTCCGATCCATCTGCAAGCATGATCTTCAGTGAACCGTCCGGCTCTGCAAGAAGTTTTGTTGCCCGGGTAGTAAACAGTGCCTTTTCTGAATCCAGTGCATTGTGGAAATTAAATACTCCCTGGAGTTCATAAGTATCACTCTTTGCTTCTTCTGTATCCACTCCCATTGCGCTCCATGACATTGCAAGGGATGCGCTGCCGTTTCCGGAGAGGTAACGATCCGGCTGGTTCTCATCATCTTCGGACGTGCCTTCGAATGCCTCAAGTCCGTCATAACGCTTGATGACAAAGCCACTGTCTGCGAGACTGACATCCATGTAAGTGCCTCCAGGGGCAAGGATATTGCTGATAATGGAATCATAGCTGTGTACGACTCCATCATCGTCTTCCACATCACTGTGCTTTGCATTGTCAACATTAAATGCCGCCCTGCGCACCGGCTTTCCATACTGGCAGTTTAACAGCCGGTACTGACATTCTTCTGCTGTTCCCGGACAAGTCGCATCATCAGCTTCCTTATTCATCTCCGCTGCCCCGCTTTTATCATCGCCGAGCACACGCTGATCCATTTCCTTGTTTACCGTAAGGATATTTGCCCCCTGTACGGAAACCGGGTCATGGACAACGATGTTGTTGACTTTCGTCTGTCCGTTTGTGTAGATGGAATCCATGGTATAACCGACTCTCCCGACTACGCTGTCGTTCCCGTCTGTATACTTGAATGTATAGTTGGTAATATCATGCGATTCGGCGTTTTTATCAACACCAAAGTTCGTATATGTAACCAGCGGGATAAAGAATGCACGGGACTGCCCTGTGACATATTCCTGGTTCGGGTTCGTCGGGCACTGTGCAATACCGTCCTGCATAAGCACAAGTCCGGCATTACCAAACTGCGCCGGTTCCGGTGCATCCGTCTGTCCGTTCAAGGAAGGGAGAATCCGGTTAATCCAGCTGTATTTTCCCCATACATCCTGCTTGGTAGGTGCAGTATAAACATCCGCAGTATTTGTTCCCATCCGCGCTGATCCGCTGCCATAAGTATCATAGTTTGTTCCGCCATAAGTGTTTCCACATCCAGGGGAACAGATATTCCCGTCAATCGAATCCGATTTTGTCTGCATGATGGTTTTTACATCGTCCATCTGCTTCTGTTTTGTTTCAATCGTCCTTGCAGATGTTACTTTTGCAAGGTCCAGGGTATTTCCATTCTCATCGGTATCTGTGATATGGTTATACTTCTCTTCATCTTTGTCAAATGCGGTTTCTACAACTGCATTGCCTCCGGTGCCCTGGTACTTCGTGGATGTACTGCTGTAATTGCCGTTATAGCTTCCTACATTAAGGTTTGATGTCTTCTTAACCAGCGGGTTATCCGTCCACATCTTATCTTCCCACATCCATTTTGCCTTGCTGACATTCTCTTTTTTGAGATTATTCATGTCTGTCGGCTTGGAGTACCACAGGGTATCCTCATAATTTTCCTGGCACTCATGATGTTTTGTTTCTGCAGTATCCTGATAGTAGACAATACTTTCATTTCCTGAACTGGTTTGCAAAATCAGGAAATCTGAAATAACAGTTGCTTTACAGTTCAGCTTACGTCTCTTATCAAAGCGTTTCCACTCGAACGTTGTCTTGTCCACTGCATCGGCTGTGTTATTGGTATATCCGGTCTTGGTCCTTGCTGCTTCCCCGGCTTCCCCTTTTCCTTCCCCGCCTGTCTTGGCATTATCGTGTCTGTTGCGGAGGTTGCTGTATGTACTGTTTGTATACAGGCATCCCCTGCACCAGCTCTTTTTATGGCCGTTTGCCGTAACTACAACCGGGCTTCCCCCATGGGATGCAGTCTGTCCGTCACAGGAATCTGTACGGGTCAGCTTTTTATCACTGTTAAATTCTGTCCATGTAACATCATCATCCTGTCCGGTCTGCAGGCTGTAGCGGATACGCCCGGCTTTTGAAGTATCTGCCTGCGCAATGTTATAAAAAATATTCGGGTCGTATCTTACGATCTTCGATTTTACAATATCAAGGTCATTTTCTGAGGTATCCGTCCAGGTTTCTTCCCCGTCTGCATCCGGGTCATCCCCTATATCCCCGGTCTCATAGTCCGGGACAATAAGATCGCCGTTTTCATCATACTCTTTATCGTTTGCGGCTTCCGTGCCTTCCACATCTGACAGATCCGGATCAACAACCTGGGTATTATCCTTATTATCTTCCTTCTCTTTCTTTACTGCATCCGCTTCTGCTTTTCCTGCTTCCCCTTCAATACTGCTTCCGCTGCCATCATCTGTCTTACGGATCTCCCCCATGCCTTCGGCATAGCCTTCCTGCAGTTTCCATACCTTAAGGTTCGTGAAACGGATCGTATCGAAACGGAGTTTCTGGATCCATGTATCCTCGATCGCCGGGAGTACATGCTGGCAGCATGCGCCACAGAGGTCATGTGCCCCAAACTGGGTCAGGCCGCTTTTCTTTTCTACTTTCAGCCCGCTTTCCCCTACTTTTCCATCGTAATTGCCTGCGGTAATGCTTCCATCCTTGAATGTTACTTCAATTTTGTACTGGATGCTGGAAGATTTTCCATCCACAGATCCCTTGTATCCGCTCCAGCTAGAGTGTCCGGTTACTTTTCCGTGCTCATCCGTTGTATGGGATCCGGAAGCAGAAGCTTTATTACCTTTGGTGTAACTCCATCCGGTTCCAAGATCAGCAGATGTATTTGTTCTCTTTGCGCTTGATACAAGATCTGATGATGTATAGGTTCCTCCGCCATAAGACCGTGAGGAACCGGTATCATAGCTCTTTTCCCCTCCGGTCAGTGTAACCTTGATCGTAGCGGTTCCTACATGGTATACCCTTTTATATCCGTCAGAGTCATCAATACGGTAAACCGTGCCGTCTGCACTTTTACCGATTTGTTCCATCTTCTTCGCCCAGTTTGCAGCCTGCCCTAATGCTGTATTGTAGGCAGAAACATCCCAGTTTGCCGGGGTCGGGGACATGCTGTATACTTTACCGGCATTTCCGCCCTCACATGGTTTTCCGGACGGGCTTACATTCGACCCGCTCTGTGACCACCGGGAAGTATTGTTCCCGATCGTCCCTGTCCATGTCGCGTGGAATTTGGTTGTGCTGTCGTGTCCGTTTACGGTCGTGTTATAACCGGCAGCGCCCTGCGGGTTTACGGCACTGTTCTTTTCCGCCGTGACCGTTTTTTCCTGTTTCTTATCATTGGCATCTGCAACAAAAGTCTCTTCTTTTGTATTCCCTGCGGTAAGTGATTTTAAAGTATCACCTTTTTTGTACTCACAGTCCACGCCGTTGAAAATACTCTTATAGCGTCTTCGGGAACGGTAGCTGTCTTTATTCCCGCCCGGGACTTCTTTAAGATAATAATCATCATAGACTGCCTGCATGTTGACAATGAATTCTGACCCGCCGGTTGCAAAGTACAGGGACCGTGTGCTCGGCACACCTGCCATTGCTTCAAATGTCTCATTATAAATGGACCCTTCCTTTAATTCTGCATATGCTTCCGGAATGGATTCATAGGTGTCGGAAAGGTTCACATCCTTCGTATCATCCTTGTGGTAGATATACTGTGCAATGACATTGTTTGTTGTTGCGCAGCCACCTGCCTTAAGGTCAGACATGGATGGCTTTGTCTTTGTGACCGAACTTCCATTTATCACGCTTGTCCATTTTGTCTTCGCACCACTGCCGGATTTCTGCATGATATACACTTTTGCTTTCCAGTTCACATAATAACTGCCGGTGCCGGAAATCTTAAACCCTTTGGTACGCACATCTGCATTGGAAATGCGCCAGATCAGGCTCCGGTTTGCCTGCAGGTCTTTACCACCAATCTGTTTTGCAGACACAAGCTTGTTATAATTCTGCTCATCTCCCTTTTCACTTCCCTTGTTGGTGGAATCGTATGCGTTGAGCTTCTTATAATAGGTAGCTTCTTTTTTTGCATCATATTTGGTTCCCGTTTCCGGATCTGTTACCCGCTGGACACTTTTTACGATTTTCGGATCCAGCAGGCTCGCAGCGGTTGTCCCGTCTGCATTTTCAAACACAATCTTTACATGGTATTTATCCGATGCAAGAACCTTATCGAAAAGTTTCTTGGATTCCTTGTCTTTCCCCGGGGACAGTTTCACATACAGGTTGTCCTTAATAGTTGCTGTGTGTGTTTTCCCCGTCATACTGTAAGACTGGAAGGTATCCTTGATATCTTTTCCATCCTGGGCCGGTTCCTTACCGTTCACATCCTTGCTGTAAATGGTAAGATTCAATTTCACATCCGGGGTCTCTTCCGGCTGTGTGGAAGTCCAGTAAAAACCGTCCACTGCGTAGGTACCATACTGCCATGCTATATTTTTTGCCGTACCTTTAAATGCATTAATACCATGCGGGGATCCGACTGTCCTGAGTAGTTCGACCGTAGCCAGTTTGTTGTACACCCTTGCATTCGGCTTCCCGTTTTTATTTGACATGCTGTAATAAGCCTTTGTCGTACGCATGATGACCATACGGCTGTACCAGTCTTTGCCGCTGCCTGTGACGGATTTTGTATTCTGCACTGCCTTTGAAAGCCTGTCATAGTACGTGCCATAGCCAGCATCTTTATACTTTGATTTGGTGACAACGCCTTTTTTCGTCGCGACCTCTCCATTGTGCGCCTGGTAGTTCTGGCCGGATTTATCATCAGATGCCGCAAAACCAATAAACCCTTTGTTCAGGCTCTTGGCATTTACACTCTTTACCGATGCAAAAGCGTCTGCTTTACCGGAAAAGTTGTAATGCTTATTGATGACACTGCCGCAGGAGGCATAGGTGACCTCTTTGCTCGTGGCATAAACCATTCCCATATCAAGACGGATGACAACGTTTTCCAGGCTGCTGCTTCCGCTCTTTCCATTACTTCCATCTGCCGCTGTTTTCGCATATGTTGTTACGGCTTTCAGCCATTCGTTTGCTGCTTTTTTATCACCACTTGACTGGGCGAGGGCGTAACCGCTTACCAAAAGGTCCAGGTAATGCGTGTTGTACTCATCATTCAGGACACGTTTTTTGACCTCGTCCATTTCCCTGGTGGCACCCGGGGCAAGCACCTTTTTAAAACGGGAATTATTCTGGAAAATACTTCTTAATACCTGGGATCCGACCATGTTTTTGTTTGCTGCATCCCTTACCCCTTTCTGGGTACCGTATAATCCCTCTTTTGTTCCGTTTTTGGAGAACATTTCCGTGCCATAGGATTTACTGCTGAGTCCGGCAGCTGTCGTATACCGGAGGAAGATGTCTGCCATTTCCGGTGTTGTCGTATACTGCCCCTTGCTTGTTTCATTTACGTTTGCGATAGAAGAATACAGTCTTCTGGCACGGGCAAGGTTTGTTTTTCCCTTGGATGAAAAGCTTTTCCCGTTAAACCCGGTGATCTTATTAATATCATCCTTACTCAGTTCCGAGAAATGTGCATAGTTGCACACTTCATACTTTTCCTTGGAGTCGCTGGATGTAACTTCCACAAAAGATTTCTTGTTTCTGGATGATTTTTTCTCTTTGTTCTTGATATATTTCTTCAAATCGGCATAGTAAATGCCTGCCTTATTCTTCTTGCTGCCGGCAACGCCATCTGTGACGCCCTTTGAAGTTTTCTTGAAGCTCCCGGCATCCTTTTCCTCATACCACGGGTCAAGATCATAAAAAACGGACTTTTTATTCCCTTTCGCACGGCCGGTTACAACGGATTGTTTTTCGTTCTTCAACCAGGAATGGTGGCTGCTGGATGCTACAACACGCGGGACGAATACCAGGGTGCTGTCATCATATTCATACGAGTTCTGCATCGCGAGGATGTTGGACGTAATCGCATGATGCAGGGAGTTGCTGTATTTGTAGATTGTTTTCCCTTTATCCGTGGTTCCCATTTTGTCGATCCAGTATGGGTAGTAGTCTGACTGGTCTTTGGGAGGTGTATACTTCTTTTTTGCTTTTTTTACGACTTCCGGGTCGCTGGTGGACGCTACTGGGGAAGCTTTTTTATTTTCATTATCCTTTTTCCCACCATAATACAGTGTCCCTTTCTTGCTGACCTCATTCAAGTCATAGGTAACCACCGATACCCCGATGACGCCGGGCTCGTAAACGGTTGGATTATTGCCACTCCCACCAATATAAGATGGACTGGATGTATTGCCCTTGGTTCCATAATCATTCGATGCCACGTTATCCTTTGCTGCATAAATGATTGTGGCCTCGGCGCACCCAAGGATGGCTGAAACTGCAATCAATACCACTGCTGTCAGTACGACCCCATGCTTTCCCATCCATGCAGCAAGCTTTTTGAAAAACCTGCTTTTGTATCTGCTGTCTGAAACACCATTGTTTTCCTTCATGGTTTTCCTCCTTCAAATAATAATATCTATAATAAAACCGCCACCGCGGTAGCTTTTTTATTTTTAATCTGCTACAATATGAATGTGAAATACTGTTTTTGCAGCCTTATTTTTTGTTGGATGCGGGGACCGGAAACCGAGGGAAAGTAAAAACGTAAAAACCGGGAAATGTGTATATGGGAAAAAGTGTAAAAAGTTTTCCGTTTTTCTTTGACGTTTTCCAAAATGGCGCAATATATAAGGTGAAGGGATCAAAAAAACTTCACCTACTTATTTAATTTTATTTACGAAACCGAAGGAGGGTTTTATTCATGAAGAAAAATGTTTTAAAAAAACTGATGTGTGTAGTTCTTGCTGCTGCATGTGTTGCTACTGCTGTTGTACCTGCAATGGCTGATGATGTTGTTACTGCAGAAGCCGCTACAAAGAAAGTCACTTCTGCGTACAAGTACCATATCGATGGTTATGACAAAAAGGGGTATCCTGCCAGCTATTCAAAAACGTCCTTTTATAAGGATTTAAACTCCCTGCCAGCTGTTAAAATAGGGAGAACAACCATTAATGTACCGGCTGTAACAAGTAATGTAAAATCTGTATCCAAAGAAAAAGGAGAACCCCGGTACGAGTCCTTTGTAAAATTTAAAGCTCCAAAGACGGGGAAATACGTATTTACACTTAACAACTTGCAGGGTACAGATGATAAATCTTTAAAATGTTTCAGTGGAGGTATTTATAAACCTATCAAAGAGGGAAAAAAATATACATTAGAAGATCTTTATCCTGACGAAGTTGGTGATTATACTACCCTTTACGAAAATAATTACCTTGCAAGGCTCCGCACCATCCTTGATAATTACAAGGCAGAGCATCCGGAATATGCAGATGTAATCGAATATGATTACAACGATTATACAGATTTTGTAAACAAATATCCTGTTGACAAAATCAAATTTACAACTAAGCTCAAAAAGGGTCATACCTATGTATATGTCATTGATAATGCATTAGGTAGAACTACATGTAAGCCTTATTTCACTACACACGGTAGCGATGAGCAGAGCTGTCTGTACAATACCAACTATCTGAAGGCATATTCGTTTGACATGAATATTGAATACAGGAAATAAAATATTTACACAGGTGCACCCTCCGGGGTGTATGGGTTGAAATTTATATTGCACATGTGAAGCGTAATCGCCCCGCCCCAACACCACAAAAGGTAAACCGAGGCGGGGCTTCCTTTACACTGCAATAAAGCCAGGGGAAAACCGTTCTTCCACCGCCTCTGTTCTCCCCCAAAAAAGAAAGATGGCTCAATATATAAGGTGAAAGGGACAAAAGATTTCCTTTCAGCTGCTTATTCAAATATATTTACAAAATCCAAAGGAGGGTTTTATTATGAAGAAAAATGTTTTAAAAAAACTGATGTGTGCAGTCCTTGCTGCTGCATGTGTTGCTACTGCTGTTGTACCTGCAATGGCTGATGATGTTGTTACCGCAGAAGCAGCTACAAAGAAAGTCACTTCTGCGTACAGGTATCATATCGATGGTTATGACAAAAAGGGATACCCTGCCAGCTATTCTAAAGCGTCATTTTATAAGGATTTAAACTCCCTGCCGGCTGTCAAAATGGGGAAAACAACCATTAACGTTCCGGCAGTAACATCCTCAGTAAAATCTGTATCCAAAGAAAAAGACAATCCTGAATATGAATCCTTTGTAAAATTTAAAGCCCCAAAGACAGGAAAATACGTATTCACGCTCGACAACCTGCAGGGTACAGACGATAAATCTTTAAAATGCTTCGGTGGAGGTATTTATAAGCCTGTTAAAAATGGGAAAAAATATACATTAGAAGATCTTTATCCTGACGAAGTTGGTGATTACACCACCCTTTACGAGAACAATTACCTTGCAAGGCTCCGCACAATCCTCGACAACTATAAAGAAGAACATCCGGAATACGCCGATGTCATTGAGGAAACGTACGAATATCAAAAGGACTTTGTAAACAAATATCCTGTTGCCAAAGATAAATTTACAACCAAGCTTAAAAAAGGTCAGACCTATGTATTCGTCATTGACAATAGGGGTATGCAAAAAGCTGTCCCGCCTTACTTTACTACACACGGCAGCGATGAACAGAGTTGTCTGTGGGGTGGAAACTACCTGAAGGCCTATTCATTCGACATGAACATTGAATACAGGAAATAAACTATTTACACAGTTGCACCCTCCGGGGTGCATGGATTGAAATATATTGAATGCAGGAAATAAGCTATTTGCGCAGGTACACCCTCCGGGGTGCATGGATTGAAATATATTGTAACACATGGATTGAAATATATTGTAACAGATTGAATTTGCATAGTTGCGCCCTCCGGGGTGCATGGATTGAAATTTATATTGCACATGTGAAGCGTAATCGCCCCGCCCCAACACCACAAAAGGTCAACTGGGGCGGGGCTTCCTTTACACTGCGACATGAATTTTTGGCAGTGCTATCCCTTTCTTTTTTCCCCTCCTCTTTTCCCATCGTTTTGGTCAGCAGCGGACTTTGCGCGGAGGCATGAAAAGGAATAGGGGGAAAGCTGATCTGACTTTTTCAACATCCACTTTTTCTTTTCCAATGTCCACACACAAAAAAAGGATCACCGCTATGGATGATCCTTAAATTCTGCTGCTTATTTGATTGACTGTGCAAGTGCTACTGTTTGAGCATCTACACCGCTTGCAATAATCTGCTCTGCCGTTTCGCCATTCCTCAAACGGTTAACCACAGCCACAAGCAGGTTCTGGCCTTCTGCGCGGCCTTCTACAAGACCTTTTTCAATTCCTTTGCGTTCCAATCTTTCTGCTACATCGCACATACAACCAACCTCCTTTTTATTGTCAGATTGTAAAATTTCCTCGTATCTTCGATCTCCAGCCATTACTGCCAAGAGTTTTAACATGGCATCGACATGCGTGATGACGGTTTGATCGTCCGGTACATAGTCCGGATTTTTTCTTCTCTCAGAAAAGAATCGAGCAACAATCCCAAAATCACTTTTAAATCTAGCAATCTGCTCATCCGTAAGCCATGCGATCTCGAATACATGGATGTTGTAATCACTCACATATTCATCAAGTCCCGCTGGAATATCCAAAAGTTCCTTGATGCTTTTCGGTGCTGTCCAATGTTCATTGCCAAAATACAGCACTATGGTAATCACTGGGACGATTTTATTCTTCCGGTCCAGCAACTGGCTCCTGTATGCAGTTCCGTCATAACTGAACACTCGAAATGGCATAAACTTTTCGACTTTAGTCTGATTTTCCATGCCACATAAGGCGATCCGGACATTTCCATCCATCCAATATTTTGCGACATCACGCTCCAATTCATGAAGTTTTTGATCACTTGCTTTGTATTGAGAATGAACAGAACTGTTTCTCAGCGAATCCGGATGTACTACATCTTTCCCTTCAAATACAAAAGCATTTATGATATCTGCAAAAACATCATTGTAATCCTCAAGTATTTTTTCGGTTAAATCTTTTTCACCCATATTTTTTCCTCTCTTTCCCTGTTTATGCAAATTTTTTGTTTCTAATCAGGGAAAGCTTAGGCATCCCTGATTATTTCAAATCAGGGACCATCCCTTATCTGATTTTATTATAACACCCGCAATCGAAAAAATACAGTGGGAAAATGGTCAGATAGCCATGTGCTGCGTGCTCGCATGTTTCTTTTCTCCCATAAATCCTCACTCTCCTTTCGATACGTGTTTGTTATTTCAACTTTAATATGAAACAAGAAAAGTTCCCCACCCCGGCTTCCTGCCACCAGAACACGGGTAGCTGGCGGGGCGCAAATCTCGCCATTCTTGAATTGGATTCCGGGAAAGAGATCGCGGTGAAACCATCTGAGATTAAGATTTTGGAAGAATAGCATTTGAAGGGAATATGACAAGGAATTTTGTTTCTTGTCTTCCCATTCAATTTTTGGTACAATAAGTATGTAATCGAACAGAAGTACAGATGCGATTTTCCGATTGTTAACTGCCCTCTAGTATTACGAAAGAGAGGGTGATGCCCTATGAGTACATCAGAAGTATTAACTTTGCTGCTTGTAGTCTTCGCGGCGCTGTCTTACATAGACAATCATAACAATAAAAAGAAATAGCATCCCACCGTCCAAAGTAGATGCTATTTCTTTGAAGAAATAATATTAAACCGAGGGCAAATCGGAAATCTCTTCCGATCAGCTTCTAACTAGATTATAACGGAAGGCGCTTGAGAAATCAAGTGCCTTCCGTTATAATCCCATCCAGATTTCTTACGCAGAATACAGCTTTCCGATCTCTTCCCACCACTCTTGTGGTATCTCCGGGACATCCGCTTCATCTTCTGCAAAGGCAAGCGCCTGTAGGATATCCGATAATCCAACGAAAAACTTTCCCTTCTCGTCCCCGGCAACTACAAAAGTATGCTCATCCTTCTGCAAAGAGAACCCATCCGGGAATGCCTTTTCCAATGCTTCTTCTTTTTTACTCATACGTCCCCCTATATCTCCGGCATTAACTTATACGCCAGCTCTTGCAATCCCGGTTTCACAACTTTCTTTTCTGATGCCGTCAGATTTGGATACCGGTATTCGTTAATATCCAGTTTCTTGATGATCTTCGTCTTGTCTTTCTGGAATACCTTTCCGTTCGGTCCAACCTGCCGGTCATTCCACGTTTCCGTAAAACTATTTGAAAAAATTAAAAAACTTTCCAAAATCCATTGACGATTTTCCAAAAGGCGCAATATACATACCGTAAGAACAAACATGTACTCCATCCGAATGGTACGAAAGAAACGGAGGAAAATTGGTGAAAAATTTATTGAAAAAGAAAAGTCGTATCAAAGTGCTTCTGGAAAGATCAGAACTGATTCAGTTTATTCTTTGTCTGCTTGCGATGGTTTTGCTGTGTATTCTGAACTACCTGGCTGCCAAATGGGAATGTTCCCTTGCTATTCCGGATACAAACAGTGGACTTTTTTACAGTCTTTTACTGATTACATTTATGGCAGGCAACATAGTTGGCTTATTTCTGTTGTTGTGTATTCTCCTTGTATTGAAGTACGCAGTAGTTTCGACCCTTACAGAATGGATACGCAAATTCAGGGCACTTAACAACTACTGCTATATTCCACTTACGGAAGACGAAGTGCGCGGCTTCAGCTTTGCTTCTGCCAGAGAGTATTTCGGCCACATCAGTCAAATGTTGTACTACGGGGGAAAAGACGATGAAGAAAAATTCATGAAATATGTTCAGCTAAAAAATGCAGATCTGAATAAAATGCTTGCCATCTGTTTGAAAGTATTCCCGGATAACGGAACCATTTTTTCTCTGAGATACAGAGATTGCAAAAATATTTGCGATAATTCTGAAGCTTTTATGCAGTTTCTCGATTTTTACCATGTAAGCTACGAAAGCGATGAAAAGTATGCACCATCTGCAAACATTAACAAAAATGGAATCGTTAGTCTTTCTGTTCTCAACAAAGATGGACGTGGAATCATCTGGGATGGGGAATCCTTTTTACTGCAGCATTTTTCAAAAGACGTGGTATACCGTTTTGGAATCGAGACGGTATCATTACATGCTTTTGCCGAACTTCTTTCCCTTGATCCAAGCCAATCCTTCATTTCATACCACACATTGAAATGTTATGGAGAAAAAGTCGCGCATCTTTTAAAAGAAAAGGAAATCCCGACTACTTTTACACTTTCCAGAGACGATATCGACCTAATGTTGAGAGAATATTCAGGTTTCTTTACAGAGACAACTATTAATGGAGAAAAAGGTATTCTTCTTTCGGATCAGAAAAATTACGATGACATGATGGGTCTCCTTGGCCAACTCTGTCAATATATGCCAAATTTATTCCTGACAGCTTTTTCTGATAAGCAGGCGGTCCGTCTGTTATAAATTTATGGCGAAAAACCCACAGGCTTGCCTGTGGGATGAAAGCCCCTTTTCCTACTTTCTTTTTACATTAATTAGACATATAAGAGTATGAACAGGAAGGATATACATAAATATCGTACAAAACACTTAAAGTGATCAAATACATTGAGGAGCAGAAAACAAATGGATGCTGACGAGTACAAAAAACTTCTGAAAAAATTTCATAAACTTTCTGACAGGCATATCCTGGTCGCTGAGGCGGATATGTCCTATCCTGATGTGCAGAAGGTCGTAAATCTCTCAGACAGGATCCGGAAAGCCGGTAATGAGCTTGTTAGCCTTATGAAAAAGAATTATGAACAGCTCATGCGTACCAAAAAGTACCGCAAGCTGCTTCAACTGTATGGCTCCACTGAGGACAAGAAGAAACGCAAAACATATGCCGGACAGCTCAATGAGATGCAGGAACAGTACAATCTTACAAAAGAGTCCTGCCGGACGTTAATGATACCTATTGGTAAAAAGTATGGCATTGATGCCATATTTGCCCTCACGAAAGCCGAGGATGTATGGCACGGCGTTGAAAAATGTCTTTACGGGAATGGGAAAACGCTTCATTTCTCCAAATATGGGGATCTGCCATGCATCCGGGCAAAGCAGATCAACCGAGGTATCCCGATGTCCGTAAAAAACGATGAACTGAAGTTTAAGCTGGGGAAATTAGTTTTCGGGATACAGGTCAAAGACCGGTTCCAAACTGATGAAGTCAATGCCGTTTTGGATTACCTTGCCTCGCCAGAGACTACGGATCGTAAAGCCGTACAGACTCTTCTGGAAGAGGCATGCTGCATAAGCACGTACCGGCCATGCTATGCAACTCTCGTGCCGAAATTTATCCGCGGAAAGTACAGGGTGTACCTGCATCTCACCATTGAGGGCAGGGCAAAACCTAAATACGACAGATTTGGCAATCCCCGACATAAATACGGCAATGGCATCGTTGGCGCTGATATCGGCACACAGACTGTAGCCTATACTTCTGATACAGAGACGGGGCTTAAAAACCTTTCAGAACGTGGCAACAGTATACAGACATCAGAGAGACTTGAAAGACTTTATTACCGCGCCATGAACCGAAGCAGACGTGCCACGAATCCGGAGAATTACAACGCCGATGGCACCATTAAGAAAGGGAAGAAGAAGTGGACTTACTCCAGGCATTACAAAAAGCTGAAGGCAAAACATGCGGAACTCTGCCGCATAAATGCCACAAACAGGCAGCTTGCCATAAATGAGGATGTAAACCACCTGCGTTGTCTCGGAGATACATTTGTCACGGAACCTAAAAATGCAGCCAGGCTCATGAAACGGGCGAAAGAGACAACTGTTAATAACAAAGGCAAGATCAACAGG
>OGQB01000975.1_pt1 | contig 26699 bp, 29 predicted proteins | sample 1553071 | NCBI WGS metagenome assembly OGQB01 (sample SAMEA2580284, study PRJEB22360) | human gut metagenome | biome: human gut; feature: human-associated habitat; material: faeces | place: Denmark | collected 2008/2010
AAAAGACAATGCCGTAGTGATTTCCCCCGTTTCCTTGTGCCCCGCCGCCGTCATTAACAAGTAGTATGCGTCGTCGGTCAACCCGTCCTGGTAAAAGCCGGTATCTTCGGTATCGTCTCCCAAATCATCATCGGTTGCAAACTGCGCCACAGCGTTGATTCCGTAATACCAGTCGTCCATCATTTCCTTTTTCAGGCTGATTTTGGTAAGCAGCAGGCCGGTTGCCTCACCGGGCTGGATCGCTTCCGCCCAGTACGCCCAGCCATCGGTATCATACACCCAGTATTTCCCCGGCTGGCTGCCGTCATTTTTCCACTGTTCCATGGTGATAACCGTGCCGGTCTGAGTGGGCTTTGCGGTGTGGGTTTCTTCCACTGTCTTGTGATTAGTTCCCTCCTGGCTGTTTTCGCCTTCGTCCTCATTGTTGTCGTCCGCGTCGTACACCGCATCGTCCGTTACCTGTTGCTGGTCGGTGTATTCCTGGTAATCTGTGAAATTATCTTCCTCTGTGTTCGGATCACCGTCCGGGCCGCCCCAGGTTCCGTTTACATCTGCCGCCAGACTGTCCTTATTCTTATTAAATGTCGGCATAAAGATGGTGGAGCCGCCCATTTCCCAATCGAAATAGGTATGTAACTGGGTTCCTTCCTTGTCGCAGTCCGTCACATCTGTTGTGGCGGGAATATGGGGCGTCCAAGTACTCACATCGTCGATGTCGGTATCGGCAACTACAGGCGTCGCCTTATTCTCTCCACCAGCTCCGGCTTTCGTCCCTGCACCGGCTCCGATCTCCATGTATTCGTTCAGCCGGACACGAGCCAAAATCGGCTCATTCCCGAAGTTCTCTACATAAATATCCTTATTTTCTCCGTCGAAATCGTCATGCAAACGGCCGCCTACGTTCAGGCCGTTTTCTCCGATCTCATTTAACGCTTCCTGGCTGATACTCTGCCACGCAAAGGTACCGGTCAACATAATTGCAGCGGTCAAAGCCAGCGCCAGAAAGCTGAACAGCACTTTCTTTTTGTCCTGTATTTTTTTCCGTTTCATTGCTTTTCACCCTTTCAATAGGAAATTTTTTACGGCATTGTGATCCACAAAGCTGGGCGGACACCTAATTCTGCATATGGATTATTGTGAGTAAGCGTGCCTTGAATACCACTTATGACAGCTAATTGACCTTGAGAAGACTTACCCGGAGATCGAAGAAAATACAACATATTACGTTCAATTTTGTTCATTTCTATATCTGATACAATCTGTTTTCCATTATAGGTATAATCCCTTGGATCGGTCGGAGTTTTTCCTTCCTCATATGTTCCGAACAAATCTGCTTCACTCAAGAGGAATACCTTATCCTGTGTCGTGTTAAAATCTTCTGTTTTGAATATTCGGGTTGTAATGTCCGTTTCTACCGCTTTTTCTTTTAAAAGAGTGGTGCTGTCCAGCCAGTCGCCGTTTAGATAGTCCCTCAGCGCACTGTCCTTCCATACTATTGTAGATTCATCAAATTTCCGTCTTTCATCTACCAGTTCCTTCGACCATATCAGCGCTTTTCCATCATCTTTTGCCAGAACATACCACTGGATGCCGTCAATCCTTACTGTCTCTGTACTGCCTGGGGTGATGGTTCCAATATTCTCGTATGTTTTTCCGGTATTTATTGTCTTTTCCGCAAACAGTTCAGGATTTGTCTGTGATGCTGCTTTAATTGTCAGCTTTTCATTGGTTTCGCCGGCCGCCACGGTGAGCAATCCACTGGTATTGATGGAAGTACCGCCGTTATGTGCGCTGCTGATCGACCAGTCCACCGCCTGTGAGCCGAATACCCTGCCGCCCAGGGTGATTTTCGCGGTAAACTGTAAGGTGTTTCCCGGCAAAACCTTATCGACATTATCCTCCGTAGTGATTTCCACTGTTTTTTCGTATCCCGCTGCTTTCATCAGCAACTCATAAGCGTCGTCGGTCAGCCCGTCCTCGTAAAAGCCGGTATCCTCGGTATCGTCTCCCAAATCATCATCGGTCGCAAACTGTGCCACCGCATTGATTCCGTAATACCAGTCGTCCGTCATTTGCTGTTTCAGGCTAATTTTACTGAGTAAAAGCCCGGTCGCTTCGCCCGGCTGAATTGCCTCCGCCCAGTACGCCCAGCCGTCGGTGTCATATACCCAATATTTTCCCGGCTGGCTACCGTTCTCTTTCCACTGTTCCATGGTAATAACGGTGCCGGTTTGGGTAGACTTTGCGGTGTGAGTTTCCTCTATTGTTTTGTGGTTCACGCCCTCTACACTACCATCGCCTTCGTCAACGGTATTGTCGTCCGCGTCATATACCGCATTAGATGTTACTTTCTGCTGGTCGGTGTATTCCTGGTAATCCTCAAACCGGTCTTCTTTTGTGGAAGGATCTCCGTCCGGCCCGGCAAACGTACCGTTGATGTCTGATTTCAGGCTGTCCTTGTTCTTATTAAATGTAGGCATAAAAATGGTGGAACCGCCCATTTCCCACTCGAAGTATTCATGCAGCTTTGAGGTAGGCGTATCACAATCTATCACACCGGTTTCATTCGGGATATGCGTTGTCCAGGTGGTTTGATCTTCCAGTTCCGTGCCTTCTACAACCGGCTCGGACTGGTTACTTTCCTGCTGTTCACCTTTCCGGCCTGCACCGGCTCCGATTTCCATGTATTCGTCCAGCCGGATACGGGCGAGGATCGGCTCGTTCCCGAAGTTTTCCACGTAAATATCCTTATTTTCTTCTCCATTAAAGTCGTCATGCAGACGTCCGCCTACGTTCAGCCCCTTCACGCCGACCTCATTCACTACGTTCTGGCTGATACTCTGCCATGCGAAAGTGCCGGTCAGCATGATTGCCACTATGAGCAATAGAGAGATACCTGCCGCAATGAACCTGCGTTTGTCCTTTGATTTTGCCCGATTCATAAAACTTCCTTCTTTCTTTCCTTTTTTGATGATTGAGTATTCGTTTCCGAACGGCTGCGGCCAAAGACGATTTTCAGCGTCTTGATGAGCGCCACTGTCAGAACCAATAAAATCAGAAATACCAGCCAGTGTTCTGACAGAACGGTGAACACCCGCCCCAACGCATAACTGTGAAAAATGACTTTTCCCACTACATTTCCGGCAGGTACAGGCTGCTCGTCCGGTTTTGCGTTCATAATTCCCTGCGTTTCAAACGCCCTTTGCCCGGTATCTTTATAATTCTCAATAATCCCGACAATCCGGTGTGTTACCGTCGTAGTCGGGCTGGATAAATAGGTAATGTCGTCCCCAATCTTTAATTCCTGGGGATCGGTCTGCTGGGTAATCACCAAAGAGCCTTGGGGAATTTCGTCCTGCATAGAGCCGGTTAATACGGTAAACATACTAAATCCGGCTAAAGATTTCGGTGCGCCGCTATCTCCGCCCTTCAAAAACGCTACGCTCACCACTAACACGACCAGGAACAGATAAAAGGCAATATCTCCGATCCATTTCCCAGCGTGTTTTTTCGGCTGCTCCGGCTTGTCCGGTTCCTGCTCCGTTTCCGCAATATTGGTTTCTGCGGAAGATTCATTTTCCTGCACAGGAAAGGAAAGTTCCATGACAGGTTTCGAGGTTTCCTTTTGTTCCGGTTCCTGGGTATGCAGTTCAGAAAGCACCCGATCCGTTTCCTTCATCCGTTCTTCATAATCAGGGGGATCTGCTTCAAAGGATTCTTTCGGTGTTTTTTCCTTTCCCAAAATACGGTCGATTTCCGCCAATAAGTCCTCCGCCGTCAGTTCTTCGTCTTTCATGGCACCGCCTTCCTAGTAAGCAGGGTTGTTTTTAACGCAACCGGTAAACGTCCCTGCTCTGGGTCTGGCGCTAAAAACTCCAGCGTTATGATTTCATAAAAACTTTGTATTCTGTAAATGACAGTTTTCGACTGCATGGTAAAAATCCCTCCCCCAAAAAATAAATCCAATCCATAAAACATGAATTTTTTGATGGAAACAACAGAAGAATCATTCTGTTGTAATGGCGGGATAAATTTTGTCGGCAGAAAGTTGTAAGAGCTGTGCCAAAACACAAAAAAAGCGCAACAAAAAACCTTTTCAACAAAATATGCTGAAAGGGGTTCTTTGTTGTGCCTAAAAGTCGTTATATTGACTTTGAAAGCGGATTTTGAAAGCGGATTATGATAAATTATATATGTGTATCTGTGAGCAATTATTTCGACCTAACAACTACAGAATGATTCTTCTGTTGTTAATGATACTGGCGTTTTAGGCGCTGGTATTTTTTTGTCTTTTTTCAGATCACTAGCCGCATAAGTTCCATCTTACGGCGGTGTTCCGCCCCGGTGGTGACAATATATATGCGGGTGGTGTTAATGTTACTGTGGCCTAAAATATCCGCCAGCTTTGCCACATCGTGGTCGATACTATAAAACGTCCGGGCAAACAATTTTCTCAAGCTGTGGGGGAACACCTTCGAGGGAGAAACATTCGCCCTTTCACACAAAGATTTCATTTCACGCCAGATATTCGTGCGGTTCAATGGTTTGCCTGTCCGGGTGACAAACACTGGGCCGGTTTTCAGTCCCCGTTTTTGAATATACCGCCACAGTTTCTTTTGCAATGCGTGGGGCAAAAACACCGTTCTTGTTTTCCCTTTACAGGTCACGACGGCCTTACCTTTTAAAAGGGTTTCCACTGTGATATATTTTAGTTCGCTTACCCGTATTCCGGTAGCGCAAATCGTTTCCAGCAGCAACGCAAGACGTTCTCTGCTTTTTTCTTTAGCGGCCTTTACCAGCCGGATATATTCTTCGCGGGTCAATTCCTTTTCTTCCGGCTGGTATATTTGTTTCTGAACCTTGAAAGGCTTGGCACTATAGCTTTCAAATCCCCAAAAACGCAAAAAGCCGTTGATTGCCGCCAGCGCCGCATTTGCGCCGGACGCGGCATATTTTCTGCCCAACCTTGTCTTGTATTCCAATACCAGTGCTTTGTTGATTCTTTTCCCTACATAACAAGCAACAAACTGCCGTACATGGTACATGTACTTTTCCATAGTCGCTGCACTTTTCTCCGTTTCCAGCAACATCGTTCTATACGGTGGTATCATATTTTCCTGAATGATTTTGTTTTTCATTTTTCATTCCTCCGATACAATATCTTTTCCATTTCATTGTACCTGCAAAGGAAAGTACCACATACCTTTCATTTCCTGAGCTGATAAAATAATATATGAGCGCAATAAATCCATCTTTTGGAATATGATAAGGAAACTCAATGACCATGATAAAGGCAATTACGTCCATATACCGAAAAAACAAAGGAACATAGGGAAAATGGCCTTATGGAAACTTTCTCGCATCTGTACTGAATGATCTACATAACGGAGAAACGGCATAGCCCGCAAGCTATGCCGTTTCCCGAAAGCTAAATCTATACTGTCTTATGAAAACTTGCCTGAATACGGCAACCCTTCCTTATTTTATTCTCTCCACCTGAAATCCTTCTGTAATTTGTAGTTGTCCCGAAGGGCCCAAATTAAATATCCAGTTATCTGTCAGCATTGATGCTGTAATCTCCTGCTGAATGTAATTGGTTTCGATGAACTCTTCTGAATCATTACGATTGTACGTAAATTGCTGTCCTTGCATTTCAGAGCTCCACAATAACTGCCTCGTTTCGGAAATCATCCAATATTCTGACTTCTGTGTTGAAACAACATCAGCCCTTGTCACATAATGTTTTTGATAGGCCCGTATATAATACATCCCCGCTTTGCTAAAAGACAACCGAAGCGTCCGTCCATAAGTGTGCGTTGTCTTTAAAAGATTACCGTCTTTGTCGTAAATTTCCCATTTATATTCACTGACAGGGTTTTTGCTGATAATTTTCTGTTTTTCTTCCTTTGATACACGATACTCTGTGATATTAGTTGTTTCAATCATGTCAGACATACTTAGAGAGCTTACATAGGCTTTCAACAGCTCATACCTTAACTCCTGATATGGCCAGTCTATAATCCCACCTTCTATGATATCCGTGCGTATCTGTGTCCATGTATAGGTATTTAAGAGTTCTTGCCATGCCTCAATAAGCTCTTTGCTCCAACCTGTTGTGTCAATTCCCATCAGCCAATCTTCTGTCAGAAGGTCACTTCCAATCTGAAATGGCAGGGATCCTGTAGGTACATTACTTCCAAGGACTGTCTTCTTTAGCGCTTCTACCGCTTTCTGTGTATTTTCAGATACCTCTGCCTCAGGCCGGCTATGGTAAATTCCATATAACCCAGGGATGGTATCGAATTTCAAGCCTCCCGCAATATATTTCATAAGTTCCTGAACCGTGATTGGGATATCCTCACGAACTAGAACGCTGGTACCTGGTATATAAACAGAGGTAGTTGCATTAACGGTGCTGCTCACCAAGGAATTCCTTATTTTTTGCTGTTCACGAAATACAGAAGCATTCTGACTGGCAATGTTCTGTTCCTCTTCTGTCTGCGTGTTTGCCTCCCCCTCTCCTGTTTGGCTGCTTTGATGTTCTCCAGCCACAAAAACAATTTCATCTGATTCCCCTGCCGGATCGTATATCTCGACGTTATCAATAGGCACCGCAAAGACTACAATAGGATTTACAGCTATAGCCGCACATAAGCAAAGCGAAAGCATACAATTTTTCAATTTCATATCTTCACCTCCTCCAGTTCATTGATTTAATCTGACCATACTTTGGGAGGCCGCCAATTCGTTTCCATCTGCCATTCGATTTCATTGTATCGAATCTTGCTCATATCCATAGCGGACATTGGGAAATAACTGTCGTCCTTCTCGCTGTATTTCGGATCGTTTAGCAGCGAAACATCGGCTTCGTATACGTTCTTGACTGAAATATTTCGATAGCAAAGCCATAGGAATCCATAGTTTGCGTTTTTGTTCAATGGCTTCGTATTTCCGTCCTGAGTGATTTTAATAAGACCGTTTTCTCTTTGAATTCCATCCAGTTTTTCGCATAAAGTATCAAACGAACTATCCAAATAGTTCGGCAAATAAAATTGACCATTTCCAACATAAACTCCTAAATACTGCCGTTTTGAAAGAGAAAACACCCTAAAGTCTACTACTTCAAACACGACCAGGCTTCCAGGCAGAAATCGGTTATATCCACTCACATTTTTTGTCTGGAAGTTAAATGGCAAGGTATTCATCGTTCCATTCTGAATTGCTGCCTGCATAAAATCTGATAATCTACTGCCATACTCATGCAGCAATTCTTCCTGGGATATGCTGCCCTTAATGTCTGCATATTCATTTCCAATATTGATATCTCCTAAAACATCAAATCCACTCAACCCTGCCGGCACGCCGGTATAACACTCCATTAGCTTTTCATAATTTTGAGGCAGACGGTTATCCCAACCTAAAATTCCTTTATATATATCCTCCACGATTGCCTTGCCATATTCATCAGCCGGAGCATTGATAATCTCATCAGCCAAGTGAGAATCCCAAATTTTCCCCAACACCTCGCCTACTACTTCTTTGTCAATTTCGATTTTGAGGATATCATTTGCATGTTCTTCCTCATACTGCTGAATTTTCTCCTTTGTATTGCCCTCTTCTTCAGTTCCAAGAGCTTCGTTTCGCTGGCGAATAGCGTCTGTCCTTCCCTGGCTATATAGGTCATTTGCAGCTTCACCAATTATCCGCAGTGGATCCTCTTCAATGACAGCATCCAAATATGTGTCGGGAATTTCTCCGCCCGTTACGCCATTCTCTTTTTCTTTTTTGATAATTGCCTTTAGCGCTTCTTCGACAGACTCCTTTCCGCCCATCAGTTGCTCCCGCGTCAATTCAATGACATCGGAAACATCTCCATTTTCTACAATATCAAAATCAAATTTAGAAACTCCATACATATAGAAGTCAGCCAGCATGCTCTGCTCATAAATAATCTTCCGAATGTTTTCTGCCAGCGCATCTGCCTGTGAACTATTTTCAAATCGGATATTTTCGTCCAGAGTATAATATTGTCTGCCTTCATACTCAATTTTATAAGTGTAATCTCCCTTATAGAGCACCAGCACCTCTGTACCTTCCGGCAATCGTAAATATAAACCATCCTTCCCAACAGCAGGTATATCGTCATTCGGACCATTTTTCAACTCTGCGTTTTCTTTGGCTATATAGCCTATCCGGTTAATTTGAACAATCGATTTATTGGAATCTTCGACAGAAAAATCTGAAAATACCAGCTTACAGCTAAATTGGCTTCCGCTCCTTTGTTCAGATAAAAATCCCGCTGCCTTTTCAAAACTACCAAGCAGTACATAGCGCTCTGGGTCTGAAACATCAATTTTGAATCCGTCTATTAGATGTAGATTTGTTTCAAATTCTACCCGTTCCGAAGCCATCTGTGAAGAGTTGAGTTCCAGAACCGTTGCGTCTGTTACTGGAATCATGAGCCCTAAATCGAATATTGCCATGGAAACATACCCACAGTCCTGGTCTTTAACTTCAAAACCTTCGCCTGACATGTTTTTTCCAATCGTTCCTTTGACCGCAACTGTATTACCCTGAACAGAAGCTTCAATACTTGTCGCAGCATTCGCAGTTATTGGGAACGATAGACACATCCCCAACGCCATGATAAGAGCCAGCATACGTTTCAATCCTTTTTTCATTTTTCTCCACCTCCTTTCCTTGAGATAAATTTCACCGCGTTGGTGAGATCATCTCTGACAACAACCACATCTTTTTCCCGCGCTGTACTCAAAAGTTCAGAAGATGCCACTTCCCAGTTTTCGTTTTTAACCATTTCAAACTGCATGATAAACAAATAGATATCCTCTGATGTTTTCCAATCAGAATAGACAGCTTCGCAGACACAAATACATTGCACGTGCTTTAATGATTTTACATAAACGTCCAACAACTGGTATGCATTCAAAACAGAGCAAGTTTTGTTTTGGCGATAAATCACGTCCCACTCAACAGGGTTTTCGTTTGGAGCTACTGCCTTCAACGTATCTTTATCAACGCCATGCCCCTGAACCGAAAAAAGACATTTTGAAAACTCAGAAGCAACAGAATCCAGATTTGATATTTCACTCTCTTGTATCACATCGTTTCCATACATCCACACTTCTAGTTCATTACTGTATTCAGGAAGTTCTTTTGATTGGCAGCCTGTCAGTGTCAAACATACCAGTAAGAAAAACACAACCAGAATTTTATTCGTTCCCAATATTACTCGACCTCCTTCCATCGCAAGATAAATATGCGTGAAATTCAGGCATAAAAAAGAGCGGCAAATCTGCCGCCCTTTTTCCCATCTCAAAGCCTTATGGTTCTGGAGGTTTCTCTAGCTCTTTCTGTTTTTTCTTTTCCATATACTCCTTGTATCTTTGTTTTTCTGTCTCCAAACTCGACATTTCTTTTTGCCACGCCTTTCGAACTTTTTCTTCTTTTTCTTTGCGTCTCCTTTCGGCTAGTCGTTTACCGCTGATAAAAGCAGTAATGATGGCACCAACTTTAAAGAGAACACCAGCGATCACAATTCCACCACAAATATAAAATGCAATCTGTCCAAAATTCTTTTTTTCCTGAAATTCGCGGTGGGCTTCTGACAACTGACTTTCAATTGATGGTGCAGGCACAGAGCCCTTGTTCTCCTGTGCTGAACAACCGTTTCCCAAAATCAATAGCATGGCAATCATAATTACACCAAATAATTTCTTCATTCAGGCTCCTCCTCTGTTAAACCTCTTTAACATAATTATGACTGATTTTGCAAAAATCTGTTTTCGCACGTAGGAAAGAATTTTTACCTTTGCCAATAATATTTTGAATGGATCTAATTATCCTTATTTTACCAGAAACGCATCTAATTGAAAAGAGAAAAATAGCGCTGTATTATGAATACAGCGCTATTTCGGGCTTGACTATTTTATTCATGTACGGCCATAACTACAATTCTCCCCTTTGTCCCATATGTGCCACGGTCGCATGTGCTAAGCGTCAGAATATGATCGTCTTCTTTTACTTCTACTCCAGTATTATAGTTGGACCGCCTTTTTGCCTCTTTTACAAAATCAAGTTTATCCTGAGCAGTCAGAAAATTATGAGTCGTGTAATTAAAATCTGATAAATCATCTATATTGAATTCTAATACCGCAAAAATTCTCCATACTGTATTTTGTCCTTTTAAGTTCAATTCAATTAATGGGTATCTGTTCCATTGCGACTGCTGTTTGTATTTCACAAGAGTAGAAAAGGCGGACGTCCTGCCTATACCCATGTTGTGGCCATAGATTACCAGATTGGAGTCCAAAGGCTCCAGACTGTTACTGCAGTCCAGAAATGGTGTTCCAGCGCTTGAATATGCTCCGTAAATATTCCGTTTCATGTATTTGGTGTTATCCGTGCTTTGTACAACCGGATAGCTTACATTAGTGCCTTCGATACGAATCCATCCAATCGCTTCGCTATTTACTGACACCAATTTCTCATAATCAAGCGGAATCATATTTCCTGTTCCATTCTGTTCTGCGGCATCCTGGTTTTTCTCTGGCTCTTCAGAGATTTCATTCGACTCGTCGGTAGGCATATTTTCCTCCGGCAGTAAAAAGTCTTCAGCAATTTCCTGTGCTTCCGCTTGAATAACCCTTCCGTCATTCCACCACTGATATAATTCTACAGCTGAATACGTAATTCCTGCCAGTAATACCACGCCGGCCAGAAGGCAAAGCGCTTTTTTCTTCGTCATATTATTTTTTCCTCTTTTTCTGAATGATACCGGCTACAAATAAGACTGCTGCTACACAACCGCATCCAATTCCTACCGCCAGCCATGGGAAGTCCTCCACGCCAGTCTGTACAATTGGGAAGTTCAAAACTTCGATGGGTGCAGCAGGGTTTTCGTAGGTGTCATTTACCTCAACCGTAATAACCTCACCGGAAAGCTGATACCCTTCAACGGTAGAAATCTCCTTAATCTGATATTTTCCAAAACCGACCTTTTCAAAAATTACAAGCCCATCTTCCTGGGATACTGCCTCCATCACCAGATTACCAGCTTCATCATATAGGCCAAATTTTACGCCTTCCAACGGCTCTTTCGTATTAGCATCCAATTTCAGCAGAACGATTTTAGCCACTTCGTCTTTAATCGTCATGTCGCCGATAATCTCGCCATCTTCTGTAATTTCGAATTGCATAATCTGGGTATTCAAGGCGTACCCATCCACACTCTTTACTTCTTTGTAGCTGTATTTGCGATTTACAGGCAGTTCAAGTTCTTCGGTCTTTCCGTCTTCCCGTGTCACTCCTGTATAAATCAAAGCTCCCTCTTCGTCATAAATTTCAATGGTTACCTCCGGAAGAGAAATCTCTCCTGTAATATCTGTCTTACTAATCTGTACAGGTACTTTAACTAAATCATTTTTTACGGTTTCGCCGTTGTTAACCGTCACCTTAATTACAGGTGTATCCTGTTTAAAGGACAGGTCAACCGGATATTCCTCTTCGCTTACTTCAAATTCATTAGAAGGTGCGTACAGTTCCTTGACCGCATAGTTTTTGGAGTACGGTACGTCATCGGTAAACATGCCCTTGCCGTCCTCATCCGTCACTGCAACAGAAACAACGTCTCCTGCCTTGATAAGCGGAGTTTCATTGTCGTCTACACCATACAAATCCTCATTGGCAACTAATGCAAATCCAAAGCCAGCTCCTGGCTCATAGGAATATTCTCCATCGTGGAAAACTTCTTTTTCTTTCAGGACCTCAACTGCAATATCAGCTCTTTCATTTTTGATGCTCACCGTTTTCATGACTACTGCTGTCTTATTGTCCTCATATTTCAACTCGACGGGATATTCGGTCTGATCCAGTAAGAAGCCATCCACAGTAGATTTTTCACGCACAATGTATTTGCCCAAATATAATTCATCACTTAAATTTGATTGGCCACTGCCGGTTACGATTGTCTGGACTACCTCTCCAGCTTCGGCATGAACCACACCATCACCGCTGACAATTTGCTCAGCTGCCACAATTTCGAGTTCAACTCCAGCAAGCGGACGCTCCTCGAATACAGGGTGCTTTACAATTGTCCCATCTTCCAGTTCTTCTTCCTCTACTCCGACAAACATTTCGCCGGTCTTTTTGATGTCGATTTGACCCTTTGCAATTTCATTTTCTACGACAATTTCAATTTCCGTAACTTCTTTATCGGATATCTCAAACTGAACTGGCTCCTCTAAAAGCAGGTAGGGATACGGGCTTGATATCTCATGCAATTCATATTTTCCATATCTCAGCGGTTCCGGAAGCGTCAGACGTCCATCCGCCGTCGTCTCAAACACATCGATTTCTACCGGTTCCGGATAGAGCATCTTCTGTTTTACCCATTCTCCGGTTTCAAGATCTTTGATTTTAAACTGGACGCCCTCTTGTACAATCGGTAACCCGGATTCGGCATCTACCTTAATAATACGAACAATGTTATGGATTACCGTGTTTTCGATAATGTAGGGAATCGGGTCAGTAGGAGAATTCTCGTGAATTACAACCTCAAAGGGATCGACAAATTTATATCCCTCTTTTCCTGCCACCTGAGTGAATATATATGTCCCGTATGGCAATGGCTTTGTTTCTGCATAGCCGTTTTCATCCGTTTCAATGGTATCATATACCTCTCCGCTGCTTTTTAGTGTTACTTCAAATTTGGCGCCGTTTTCCGGTTCTTTAATCTGGGGATTATCAGCTTCTCCTTTAAGCGGTTCATCAACAAATTTTACAATGGAAACAGGCGCTTTGATAACGGTATCCTTAACTACTACCTGCTGTGTTTCATCTGCAACCACTGTCACGCCATGAGCTTCCATGTTCAGCAAATAACCTGTCGGTACGCCTGTTTCACGAATGATATAGCTTGCTTCATACAACGCTTTACTTTTTGCAGATGTTTTTCCCGTCAGATCTAAGGTTTGTACGACATCGCCCTTTTTAAATCCTTCTTCCGGGATGTCTTCGTTTGCAATAATCTCGACTACCATTCCCTCAAGGGAAGCATCACCTTGAGCGGTATCTCCGGTCTCTGCATCCTGTTTTTTCACTTCAAGCCAGCCATAGCGAGGCGTACTCATATTGGCGGAAGCTTCTGTCTGACCTTTGGTTTCGTTTGCCCAGTAAAGAATGTCTTGCGAAGAACTCCTGTCATTTGTAACCCACAACAGATTTCCTGGGAAGTTATCGATTGTGCCATAGGCAACTAACCGGATGTCTTTGGCAGCGTTTCCTGCTCTTGGCACCTTAACAGTTATCTCCATGCTTTTTGTACCAGATGTAATCTGATTACCATTGCCGTCCAATACAACCGTTCCTGCCGGCAGCACATCCATATCGAGTGTAAAGTTGTCTACCCCGTCTAACTCAATATATGCTGTTCCCACATAGTAGTCGCCATCTCTTTCCATTTCAATGCTGGCAGGAGAAATGGTAATGTCATGGACCGGAGCAGATTGGCTTCTGGCGGCCTGCAGTAATTTTAGTGCAGCCCGGAAGCTGCGCTTTGTGCTTTCACTGGCTGTTGCGTCAATCTTTCCTTCTACCTTACAGGAATTGTAAGCGGCATCTAAATCCACTCCGCTCAGATTGGTATAGCCGTAAGAATGTTCATTTGGACCACCCGTCTCCTCGGATAACCACAAACGAATCGCATTAGACGTCGCATAATGGGCTTCTTCTACGCTTACCGTCCCAAAAGGATATTGTACTGGATACCCCAATTCCATGATAATCTGCAACCCCGCTATTGTGTGCTCAGAAAACATGGAACTGGGGTCAAACGCTGTGTACGAATCGTCCGAATGGGGACTCGGCAGCTTATGCTGCAGGCAATACCCAACATGATCAGTGGTCCCGCTTTCATTAACAATATAGTGCCACGGCGATTTTATTGGTTCCCATGTGCCTTCATTATAATGCGACCATTCTTCCGCTTGACCTACCTCAGTTTCTATCGTCACCTGTGTAGCTGCATTTCCTGCCATTGGCACCAGCATTCCCACCAATAACAGGCATGCGATCAATAGTGACCATAGCCTTTTGTTTTTGATCGTTTCCATTTTTCGACCATCCTTTCGTCTTTACTTGAAGGCCGCTTGCTGACCTTCAAAGTAAATATGCAAGAGGTCGATTGTTTTTTCTAAAAGGAAAGACCTCCGTGAATTATCACGAAGGCCTTCCATACTGGCATTTATTTAATAGGTTTTCCCCAAAATACAAACATAGATGGAACCATTTTCATCGCGGGCTGCTCCTACTCCAATCCGCACTACCTTTTCTTCTGTCAAAGCACTATTGTGCATGGTTAATGCCACTCCCTGTTTATATCCATCTTCATAGCCGCCGGAACCAACAGATTCCACACCGCGACAGGAGTGATATGTGCTTTTGCTGAGTGCCATTGCCTCCGCATGTGCCTGGGCTGTGGCAGAAAGGTCGCTGTCCATCTCAAGCTGTGTCTGCCGGTAAGAATTGACTGCGGCCAGAACGTTTGCTTTATATGCTGCACCCATATCTGTCGCCGACGGCTCTGGAGCAGGCTCGGGCTCGGGTTCTTCCGACGGGGTTGGTTCTGGTGATTTTGATGGGGTCGATTCCGGAGCTGTTTCAGGCTGGCTTGAAGAAGCAGTACTTTGTGCGGTTTTTTGTGATTGAGCAGAATTTCCCACTGTTGGTTTCTTCTGGTCTGTTCCTTTTGATGTATTGGATTGAGGGGGGATATGTGCTGATGACAAATTATTTTCATCTGACGTCGATGGCTTTTCCTCTCCTGTCAGCTCTGAATTGGCAGATTTGCTTTCAGACTCTTCCAGTGTCCCTGATACATTAGAACTATCGCTATCTAAAGTATCGAGAGTAGAATTGCCATGGGCTTCATCTGTTTGTGCAGATGTCGATGAATCCATCTCCGTTGTTTCTTGAGGCATTTCTGATCCTGGAGAGCAGGCCGTTAACAATAACATCATCCCTATTCCTGCTGATAGTAACAGGCAGAATATCCGTTTTCTCGTTCTTTTTTTCATTCTTGTTTTCCTCCTCTGATATTTATTATACACTCTTTGGAATGCATAATAAATATGCAGGATTCGACAAGAAATCATTTTCGCACGCAGGAAAGTTTTTATTGCTTACTTCATCTTTTCAAAAAGGTCTCCCATATTCCCGCCTTCGCTGAGAATATCCTTCATATTTTCTACAGCTGCCCAAAAGGAATTCTTATTACTTTCACTTAACTGGCTGCCCGACTGCGTGAAAAGGTCCAATGCCCCCTCTTGAATTCCTGCCAGATAATTTTGATTGTTCTCTTTCTCTCCTTCTGCTTTCATGGAAAAATCCTGTTCAAACGAATTTGTTAAAAGACTGCTTGCGCTGGGCAAACCATTGGACACTGTATTCCAAATAGTATCTACATTCATTTGTGACATAACAGACTGGTAAAGTTCATTTTGTTTTACCCCGTCGTACATATTATCACGAATGACCATCCCCTGCTTCAAAAAGTCACTGGCAGAAAAATTTTCAGGTATCTCTGGAGCGTCCATCTGGAGTGAACCCCACAAATCTCCATAGGTATCCTTAAACAACTGTACCGCATTCATGGAATATCCTTCCGTGTCCGGGAACTGTAGCTTAAATTCTTCCCCAAATCCCTTTTCAAGTAACTGCTCCTGAAGAGTGTTATACCTCGAATTCAAATCTGCCTCGTCTACTTCCAGTTCTTCAAAGGTATACCAGCTTTCCGTTTCAGGTTCTAATGGATTTTCCGATGTCTCTGCGGCAAGCGCCTGTAAAGGAAAGCAGAGAGCTAGAAGCACTGCCACAACCAAAATTGTTTTTCTCATTTTAATTTCACCTCCAAATAGAATATGAAAAACATTGAAAACAAATAAAAAAGCGGGAACCATTACGGTTCCCGCTCAGTGAGTAAAGCAATTTCATTTTTGCGTCGATTCTTTTTCTTAATATGTTCTGTCTGCAAAGTACAAATAACAATTGTCAGAGGAATCAACGAGTATTCTCCCCCAATTGCCCAATATCCTCTTTCCAAAAACGCCAAATGCACTAAAACAAATGTGAGCACACTGCAAATAAGGGTGCCTGCTAACCAAACCAATATAATTTCTTTATACTTTCTCACTATCAACGACCTCCTATCGCCTTTTCTTGTCTATTTGAAATATGCAGGAGATTGATACCAATTTCGTGCATATTAGACTAGGAGGTGGTCAATATGGTAGAAATGATAAACATTGGGTTCAGTTCTGTTATTCCTAAAAATCGTATCATAGGAATTGATGAGACTGGCTCTTCTCCAATCAAACGGATGATAAAACGTGCCAAAGACGAAAATCGGGTAATTGACGTTTCACATGGACGAAAAATAAAATCTGTTATATGGCTGGATAATGGAACAGTTTACTTATCATCTGTATCCGTTGCTACTCTGGCGAACCGAATGCAGGAAGATATTCTCTCAAAATCCGGTAATTCTCCGTAGCTTATTATCAGTTGATAAAATTACCGCATTCTACACAATCATACCCACAAAAATGAAAGGCGGGAAAAAAGCCTAAGTGCTTCTTTCCCGCCTAAATTTGTTTTACATAATGATTAGTTTTACTGTCGCATTATTTGAGCATATCAGTTTACCGTATTTAGCTTGCTCGGCGCTGGACGTTTCCAGTATACATTTGGGGTGATAACTGCCAAACACCGCGTTCTAGTCTTTCAAACTCCTTGTATATTTGCAGAGTCTGTCTGATTTTCTCCTGCCAGTTTTTATTGCTTTGAGTTCTTTTATGCCCTTCTACCGCTTCGTATAATTCGTCAAGTGTTACCGGTCCATTTTTTTCTTCCATAACGGCGGCAACAATATCCTTCCACGTCGGAACCTTCAAATCACGAATATCTCCCGGAATGTTCCGTGTGATTTGGAAGTTAAAAATGAGCGAATGGTCTTTTCGAAGAACAAGCAGATATTCATGAACAATTCGAATAAAAGATTCTCCTGAATATTGGGTTTTGTCCGAAACACAGTTGTGCTGGGCTTTAATCACGATTTGCTCAATCGTGCCAGGCTTGGCCATCTCCAAAATCATGGAATATAGCTTCCTTTTTTTCTTGATATCCCCGACGAGGATAGCCATTCGACCGCCTTTTTCCAGTGCTGAAAACTGTTTAACTGTGCAATAATCCAGTTCTTTGAGAAAATCCTCCCAGTTACTGTGTCGGGAAAGATCGCTCTTTCTTGGATCAAAGCCGTGCTTTTTTATGATCTCCTCTGCATTGTACTGACTTCCCGCGTACCGGATTATATCTTGGTAGGGTGGGTGCCAAAAGATGAAAGAAGGTCTTTCTTTAATCTCGTGATTTAATAAATCAAATCCCCTGTTAAGGTCATAACAACAGGATGGTATCCCCATTTCTTGCGCCACATCTTCAGTGGTGCCGCTTCCGCACATATAATCGGCGATACCGTCTGGCTTAAACTGTAAAATCAGGTCTCTAATCAGCAACGGACTACAATTCCCGCGATATGTGTTTTTTCCTCCTTCGCCTCGATCCGGATAACTCACAATACTCCTCAATCAGTTCCCTCCTCTCTCCTTTTTAACGACAGCATTTTGAGGTTACTCCTCATCGCAATGCTTTTTTCTTTCGATCTCATTTAACATTTCCTGAAAGAACTGAGCGTCTTCTTTCGAAAAAACGCCACGGTTATCCGCATACAGCTGCCCAAGGTTTACTTCCAGCGAATTCTCTACATACTCCCGGTCCTTTGGCAAAGGCGTATCTGGATCCAAAGCATATTTGACAGCGCTTTCCAAATCCGGATATGGCGTATCAATATATCCGCTCACAACCCACTTTACTGGTATTCTACGATTCTCCATGTATCATATCTCCTCTCATTGTCTGCTTGTACACTCTATAAATAAGTATTCCCCAAAACAAATTATTAGAATCTTTCTTATCCGTATAGAATTTTCAAGCCCTTTCGTCTATGACTACCCCCATATATTTTTGAATAAATTCTTTTGGAGACATTATCATATTAACTTCGTCTGCAAAGACTTGCAGCTCTGTCCCATCAGCCATACGAATATACCACATGGTTCCAACGTCCTCAAAGTCGTAAGAGCTTTCATCAATCCGCCTGATTACGGTACAAAATTTTCCATCATATGCTTGGTATGTACTGTCCTGCGAAACAAAAAGGCATGTTTTACCTTCCAAATTTCGGGAATCTCTTATCATTCTTTCAGCTCCTTGTGCATTTCCAAAATTGTCTGATACGCAAAATGCTGTTCATCACATATGATGTCCACCCATTTATCCGCTTCTCCCCCGAAGTCATACCCTGGAAGAAATATTCCATCAACAGAATGACCTACTTCTTTTTCCAACTTATCCGCAACAATTTTATGAATCAAAATAACACCGTCATCATCTAGATATTTTTGCAGAACAGGTAAATCCTCTTCTGCTATTACCTTTATATAAGCACTCACGCAGCCTCGTCTCCCTTCTTAGATTTCTCTTGATTAAGCACCGTTTTAATCGCCTGATCGGTAGCATATTCCCAGTCAACATCGTATTTATTCATCAGTCGGCGCTTTTCATAGGCCATGCATTCAATCATCTCTTCAGTAATTTCAGAACGTTTCATTCCGCAGATATCTTCCTCGCCTTCTTCAGAACGCTCATCAAGTTCGTATGTAATGTCCTCTCTATCAAATTCAACCTCTTTTTCATAATATGCGTCAGAAAGCTCTGTCGAAGATAATACGGTAGTCAGAGTCAGTTCCGTAGTATCATTTATCTTGATTGTCCGCGAAATTTTCATAGCTCCTCCTCTATTACATGTCTACTGTGACCTGTCCAAAGCTCCTCATATAAGGTGTCATACTGCTGCTCCCATGCGTCCAAAAGCGGAGATAACAGTTGATAAACACTTTTGAACTTATCTCTTTTTTCCTCATTCTCCACACAATCAATGCCTGTAACGAAACGATTCAAGCTGCCCCAGGCGGCAAGAAAGCCCTCTAAAAAGGCGATTTTATCAATTGGAACATTCCCAATGTCTTCACAAAGGCTGGATAGCTGTCGTTCTTCCAAACGACATATTTGTTTGGCAACATCTCTATTAACTTTTTCGCACTCTCCTGTAATATCCACATAGCAACCATGTTCAATCAGCCATTTGTTACGCCAATATTCCTGACTGCGGCACTCATCGTACCTATCCTCGCCTTCAATCTGTCGAAAATCGACTTCACACGGATCGTTGGAATATACGCCGTCTACGATTCCACGCTCCATGTTAACTACAATTTTTCTCATTTCAAAACATCTCCTTCTCCGCAAAAAGCCCCTGTGAATCTACCCATTCTCTTGCTACTTTAGTGGCACTTTTTTCTTCAAACAGCATATATCCGTTACTGTATGGAACAACAAAATAATTCGTGCCTTTTGTACAAGCGATTTGGCCGTTGATACAAATATTATCCGTACAAACCATTCGACGCACGTCTTTTTGCTTTTTCTCAAGTGCCGCGCTTATTTTTTTCAGTTCTTCAATGAGGAGAGGCATTTGACCTTCAAAAAAATTCTTTCCATACTCGGTTGCCCAAAGAGAATATCCCATTACTTATTCCTCCTTAAAATTAGTGCTTTTGCTTCCTCCATAGCTTGCAGCAATGCATTGGAATAGCGCTGAAAGTTTTCAATAGCATATTCCATCGACTCTATGTCAAACAATTTTGCCTCATCCAGCAGATACTGTTCAAAGGTTTCTTTGCGTATTTCATCGTTCGGCAATGACAAAAAGCCCTCTTTGACTGGAATCATCATAAATCCTGTATGTAGGTCGTCATCCAGTATGTAATTCCAAACAAGGTCTGCTCCAAATACAGCCGAATACTCAGTTCGGATTTTATCCAAGGCCCGATAATTGCTGCCGGACTCTTCAAGGCGCTGCAACAGCCTATCCTTGCTCATAAGCTTCTCAAAATCCAGTTGTGTTCCCATATACTGACCTGGAGAAATCGGCAGTGATAGTTCATGGCTTGTAATACTCCATTCCCATCCATCACCGCCGGCAATAATCATGGCGCTTGTGTCACAGCATGAAGCATATGAGACAACTGAGTTTCGTTCCAACTCCTTTTTTGTCTCATAGTATTCCGCTTTCATTTTTTCGTACAATTCCAGTTGAGAAAGCGAACATATTGTTTCCCCCATTTCAGTGTCATGCCGGCTTATCAAAACATATGTCTTCAAAATATTCCTCCTACTGCATTTGTTTCACAAATATATTAGCTCCTCTTTCTTTTCAAACAGTCGCGTAAGCCTTAACTAATTTCACTCCTTTCTTCGGTCCTGCCTCTGAAAAGAATATGTGATTTATTCGATAATCTAAAGCAGTCAGAACTACCACGAAAAAAGAGCCGGCGAAAATTCGCCGGCTCTCTGTTTATGCTGCATCTTCTATGGAATCTCTCGAATGAAAACTTTCTCTCAATATGCTATATTGCCGCAATGCTTCATTATACTGCGCTTTAAAGAAAATGAGTTCGAAATTTGCAACTGTACTATGCATCCGTTCAATGATATATCCCATTTCGTAATCTGATATTTGTAGCCGAGCAGAGGTCCTGTATATGCCTGTCTCCGGAATTGTCTGGGTCATGTCCCCAACCTTCTTCACTTTCATATACTGATTGTCAATTGTAATCGTCCACGGATAATTGTAACTTGGAATACATTCTATCTTAAACGAATATGTGAAATAGTGATCTCCTTTCGCTGCCCTGTTTAAAAGTATCTTTTGCGGACGATGGTAGACAACAATGGAAGCAGAAGAATTATTGCCGACTGCTTCTGCCGAAAGCTTATCTTCCTTAAACAGGGCGGCAGCGTCTTCTATTGCCTGAATCTGCTGCTGGTTGCTTTCCCAATATCGAGAATTTGACCCCTGTTTCATTAGATACTCTCGAATGTTCAGCAATTCGTTTAGATTCTCCGAGTTCTCTAAAAGAATTTCTGCTGGAGTTCTTCCCTTAAACTTAGGCATTCGAATCTTAACTGTATAAGCAGGGCCTTGATTGTCTGTACCCGTTTGTTGAGGCGTCTTTTCACTTTTTAACGTGTTTTGTGCAATAACGGCGTTTACTTTAGTCCTCAAAGCGGCTAGTTCATCGCATGGAATATTCGCATTTGGATAAACAGGTTGAGAACCGGATTTATCAATCAAGGTCCAACGGAAACAGGAACGAGGGCCATGCATGGAAAGCGGCGGAATTATTGTCTCTTCTCCGCGCGAATTTATTGCCTTTCCAGCTCGCTCAAAATTTGCATCTATGCCGAGTGTAATCTCTTTCCTTTTTATCACTGCAACTTGCAATGGATATTTACTAACACCCTGCACTTCCTCCCTCACCTCCTATATCGGCAAATCCGCTCAGGCTCAGGAGCATTTGATTGCCTAGCAGGGTATTTTTCTTCACCTGTTCCTGCTTTTCAAAAGCAATCGCCTCCAGTTCAAGCTGTTCTTCTCTGCGAAAATTTGTGCTTGTAAGATAACCTATTGCGTTAATAGTCTCGGGTTCCCCCTGCCGAACATATTCTTCCGTCATGTTAAACCCAATTACTGAAAAATCTTTTCCCAAAAGCTTGATGTGCTCCTCGTGGTCTCCCATTGTTCTATAGAGCTTTCCAGCCTGCGGCAAAAGAATAATATTGTCTATTTTAATAACCGGTCTGGGATTTGCTTCACCAAATGGTGCATACCGCTTTAAATCCTCCATAATGCGTGGAAGCTGCGCAACTGTCGCTTCCAAATCGTATAAAATCTCTGTGCCGTCCGGCCTGGTATACCCCTTCATATGTTCTTCAAGAGCACAGCGAAAATCTTCAAAATATTCCGCTGCCAAACTAAGACCTGCAGCACCTGCATGGCCGCCGTAATGACTTAAATACTCGCATACATCATCCAGCAAATACTTTAAATGTATATCTCCATAAGACCGGCCGCTGCCTTTCATCTGACCATCCTCTGTTTTGGTCAATACAATGGCCGGCACCTTATATTCTTCTGCCAGGCGCCCTGCTATCAGTCCCGCTAAACCTGCCAGCAATTCAGGATCATAGATACAAATTGGATTTGCATCTTCCTTTTCTTCCCTGTGCAAAATCTCATATGCTCGTTCCATTCCTTTTTTCAGCAAGTCTTTGCGTATGTTGTTTGTTTCAATTAACGCAAAGGCTTTTGCTTCAGCCTCTGCGTAATCTTCTGTAATCAGGAGCTGCAACGACTCCATAGCTCCATCGTCACATAGCCGTCCAGGTGCATTTAACAGCGGGCCTATGGTAAAGCCAATCGTCTGTTCGTCTACTTTTCTGGCTCCAACTGCATTGATAAGCGCAAGCAATCCAACCGGCAAATCGTGCTGGTTGATACACCGCAGCCCTTCTTTTACTATAATCCGGTTATCCCCTATCAACGGCATGACATCGGCTACCGTACCTATCGCAGCAAGTGCCTCCATTTTTCTCAGAAAGTCATTGTCATCTATCAATAGCTGCGCCAGCTTATATGATAGTCCTGCTCCGCAATAATCGGAGAAGCCAGATTCTTCCGGCGTAATGTGGGGATCTACTACAATGTCTGCGTCGGGTAATTCGCTTCCCGGCAAATGGTGGTCCAAAATAATAACTGTCAGACCTTTCCTTTTTGCGGCTTTCACTTGCTCCAATGCTGCAATTCCGTTATCTACGGTAATTACAATACCTGAATCAATTTCATCTACAACCCTCATAGAAAGCCCATAGCCTTCCGAATAGCGTTTTGGCAGCCTGGTACGAGGAGTAACACCCAAATACCTCAGTACATGCCATAAAATAGCCGTTGAGGTGATTCCATCCGCATCATAATCCCCTACTATCGTAATTGGGCTTTTACTTTCAACCGCGTGCAGCAATATATCTGCCGCCTCTTCCATTCCCATAATAGATAACGGTGATATTGGTGTGGGGGTAGACACTTCCTCCAGAGATAGACGGCTAATTTCTTTGATTACTTCTGTGATGTTTCTCGCATTTCCTCTTTTCTTCCATGCCATAAAGTTGTACTCCTCTCTGTTTTCCCAATAAAAAATACTCCTTCCTTCTGTTCGATTTCAATTCAAATATGACAGAAAACAGCTTTTCTGAGTTTTTGCAAAAAACAAAGGGGTATCTTTTGACACCCCTTTGGCTGCTGTTCATATTGTTTATAAACGCGTCAGCTCTCTGGTTTTTCTCCATACCTGTCCCACTTTATGTCGAAATACTTTTCTGCAATATCTGGATACTCTTTCTCGAAATTGAGCATTGAAACCATAGAACTGCATAAAGTACTCTGATCTGTTTTGCATGCCTGATTTGTTTCACAAAACTCCCGGAAAGATTTCTTCTTTAAAAAATTGGGTTGATTGCACCATCGGGCTATTGTAATGTAAAGTCCTCTATACTTTGAAGTTTTGTAATTCTCATGCCTCATGATGTATGGGAGACAATGGTGCTTCATCAGGATTTTTATTCTTTCAAACGTATTGACAATATCCGTCGCATCCTGCGAGTCATAACCGCAAAGGACATACAGCTTTGCGATTTTACTGGAATATCGCTGCCAAACGTCCAATTTTTTCTCTATCACTTCCCGCTCATCAATGTGGTCAAAAGCAAATATAAATTCTCCATAATATTTTGAATTTGACACAACTCTTGCCTTCTCCTCTGTCATCAAACGCATGTCCATGCCCTGACGGAACTGAAATGCCTTCCCGGTTGATTCCAATTCCTCGAAAACTTCTTTCCAACGAGGATACCCCAAAATGTTATCGTCCCAAAGATATATGTACTTTCTGGATTTATCCAAGAATTCGCTGACTGGTGCATGGCGGAACACATGAGAATATTTTTGATTCACGCAAAAAGAACATTTTCTAAAGCATCCCCTCGTGGTAAATCCTATGGAACTGTTCATATAATCGCTGTATTTCGTTTCCTTGATTCCTCTTGCCAGTTCTGTTTTGATAAACTCATCATACAGACTGTAATCCGGCATATGATGTTCTACTGCATACGGGAGATTAGGCGCTTCTATCCAGAAGAACCCAGTTCCGCCAATATGAAGATGAGGGTACTTCTGACTATCATATACGTTAATCGGAACCTTCGTAAAATCAAATACTTTACTTAAATATACCTCATCGTACTTTTCAATGTCTTTGTAGTCCGTTATAAGCCGCACTTCATATCCCAGGTCTTTATGGTATCCACTTATTTTTTCGCACGCAAGGTTCGGATGTCTTGTTCCGTTGTCCAGTAAATCTGCGTCTATTATTCCAATTTTCAATACACGTTCCTTTCCGCTATGTGATACTTGTTACCGCATGTATCTTCACAGCTATTCACTATCTTCCAATTTATCTTCTTTGCCGGATTGTATAATGAGTCCTATTGCTGATCAGCTTACCATTTGAAAACAATATTTTCAATTCTCAAAAAGCTGTAGACCTATATCCATGCTCATGTATCAAAATCTCCGACAAAATCACATGGTTTTATCTCCCTTCGCTGTTGCTGTTCCTGAACACTGTTTGGTTGCAGAATTCCAATTACAGTTTTCCCTGCACTCGCTGCAAAGCATCATATGAACTCCACAATGCGGACAATATGCTTCTAAGCCTTCTTTTTGAACATCCCATTCAAATGTATTTTCAATTCCACATTCCGGACAAACTTCAGTAACGGTAGCTTCTTCTTTTTCCGAACCAAGTTTTACGAAAACGAATCCTTGATAGTCTTCATCAATATTTCCAATCATACTGGAAAGCTGGTTAATTATCTCTTTCTGCCATTGCACGCTTTCCGATATATCCTTTTGCGAGCAGTTGAAAAGCCGAACATCTCCGGTTTTATCTTCCATGCTGTAGCCGCCCCAATATCCAGACACCAAAACTTTGGTTTCAAAAATATGCTGAAACGCTATTCCGAAATTAACGCCAGTACCTCCGCTTGACGCAAAGGTAAGTATATTGTCATTTTGTAGGTTGGGAAGGATGTCACTAACCATCTTGCCCAAAGGGTAGGCCCGCACGTTTAAATAGTCTGCATCGGCATAATAATCCAAAATTTCAACGTCCTCATCTTCAAAAATTCCTCTGCAGCCACATGAACAGGCAATTTCCCCATTTTCTGAAACTCTTCCGCAACAAACATCTCCTCCGTTTTGCTCCAGCAGATTTTTGAAAACAACCGGGACTCCAATCTCAAGCTCCTTTAGCCTTATTGTTTCTCTCACTCTCATCTATATTTTGCTCCTCCCGTAACTTTTCTATATATGCAGCCATTTTCTCATTTGTACCACTCTTTATCCATTCGAGTGCCTCTGCAATAGAACCAACATCCCGAAATTCATGCGTAGAGATAACCCACTTTGATTCTCCTTTTAAAAATTCTTTCGATAAACAAGAATATACCTCTATTTGATCCGGGTTTTCTGCGAATTTTCTGTAATCTCGTTCTGAAAGCGCGTTTCGCTGATCTGGCGCCATTCTGCGGAGTGCAGAATTAAACAGACCAACACCAATACCAATCTGATCACTCATTTCATGGTCTGCAATATAGGCGCCGCCGCTTAGTCTATTGGTGTTAAATCGGATTACCACATCCACGTTAAATGTGTCTTTTAGAGCTTCCGCCGCCTCTTTAACCATATTATCAAGTTCTGGCGTTTTCCCTGTACCCCCTGCACCAACTAGGTATCCCGTTCCTGTACTAATTCCATAGCATCTTTTGATTTCTGCCATACTTCACCTCGTTTTTTTAAATGATTTGGAGCGTATTATCGTCAATTCTCTTACAGCCACGCGAGCATGGCAATGTAACTTTTCCGTCTGACCAGATAACACGGATTCTCCAACCGCTGCACCCTTCCAACTGGCATTTGCGGAAGTGCATATTTGCAATGATTCCTTTTTCTTCTCCGTTCCTTGACAACATAAATTTATAAGTACTTCGCTTCACCGTCTATGGATAACCTCCCCATCCTTTTACATCGTATAATCGTGCCTGCATTCCTTATTCTTTAGTGCTTTCCATGTCCAAATAAAACTCAACAAAGTTTGTAAAATCGCCTGAGACCAATTCAATATCCCCGTTGTTATAAGCTGACTTAACAACATTCTCGGCATAAGCGATTGCTTCATCATTCGATACGTCATCAGGAATATTCACAGAAACTACTTTCTCAAGTACTTCCCGAACAGTGACATTAATTGTTCGGATTTTCTTTTTTGTTTTGAAAAATCCCCCTAACCTAGTTCTCAACTGTTTTCGGAGTACACTTTTCGTCATTCCTCTTCCCCCATTTTAATTTTTACTGTACTCAATAATCTCATCGATTACGGCAAAGATTTCCGCAACAGCTTCAAAAACACCATCACTGTCCAGAGCCATCATCATATCATGAAAGTTCCCTTCTGGGTCTACCAGAAAGCATTCCCACCAGTTATTGCAATCCAGTTCCAGCAAGTATCTTTTATGTGTGCCACACATGGCTGCATACAGATCTTTGTCCGTTT
>OGQB01000985.1_pt1 | contig 26546 bp, 22 predicted proteins | sample 1553071 | NCBI WGS metagenome assembly OGQB01 (sample SAMEA2580284, study PRJEB22360) | human gut metagenome | biome: human gut; feature: human-associated habitat; material: faeces | place: Denmark | collected 2008/2010
GATTTCAACAGATGTGAAAGATATGCCGGAATTCTTCCAGAATGAGAAATATGCCGGACGCAGCATGATGTGTAAGAAGCTTGAGATGTTCCCAATCGAATGTATTGTTCGTGGTTACATAACAGGAAGCGGCTGGGAAAGCTATAAAGAGAACGGAACCGTTTGCGGCATTAAGCTTCCAGAAGGATTACAGGAATCTGAGAAACTGCCTGAACCGATCTATACACCTTCCACAAAGGCTGATCTTGGAGATCACGATGAGAACGTATCTTATGATAAGACAGTAGAAATCCTTGAAAAAGCATATCCTGGCAAGGGTAATTACTACGCAAACATTTTAAAAGAGTACACAATTTCTCTCTACAAGAAATGTGCGGAGTACGCTTGGGAAAAAGGTATCATCATTGCAGATACCAAGTTTGAATTTGGTCTTGATGAAGAAGGCAACATGGTGATCGGTGATGAGATGCTGACACCGGACAGCTCAAGATTCTGGCCGGCAGATGGTTATGAACCGGGACACGGACAACCGTCATTTGACAAGCAGTTCGCACGTGACTGGCTCACAGCCAATCCGGATAATAACTGGACACTTCCACAGGAGATCGTGGATAAGACAATCGAAAAATACCTGCAGGCATATGAGATGCTCACAGGCGAAAAACTTGCATAATTACATCACATGCCATGAGAATAAAATATGACGAAAGGACCGGCGGTTTGAGACTGCCGGTCTTTTTGCACTGGTAAAACTGTCCAGTTTTGGTATAATCAAGACAGAATATCAGTTGCAGAAAAGAAAAAGAAGAAAAAGGAGATATTATGAAACGACCATTTAAGAGAATTTTATACGGCGGAGATTATAACCCGAACCAGTGGGGAAAAGAGGTCTGGAAAGAAGATATGCGCATTTTCAAAGATGCCCGGATCAACAGTGCTACGATCAATGTATTTTCGTGGGCGAAGATCCAGCCTTCAGAAGAAATCTATAATTTTACAGAACTGGATGAGATCATTGATATGCTGAGCCGGGAGAACTATGATATCGTGCTTGCAACTTCAACAGGCGCGCTTCCGGCATGGATGGTAAAAAGATATCCGGAAGTAGCGAGAACAGATTACGAGGGAAGACATCACAAATTTGGTCAGCGCCACAATGCATGCCCGAATTCTCCGGTGTTTCAGAAGTTTGCATCCCGTCTTGCAGGCAAACTTGCTGAGCGTTACGGGGACAATCCGCATGTGACCTGCTGGCATATCAGCAATGAATACGGTGGAGAATGTTATTGTGAAAACTGTGAAAAAGCGTTCCGCGTATGGCTGCGCGGGAAGTATCAGACTCTGGATGAACTGAACAAAGCATGGAATACCGAATTCTGGGGACATACCATTTATGACTGGGACGAAGTGGTACTACCAGATGCACTTGGCGATGGGATCGAAGATGCAGCAGAACCGCATATGACGGCTTTTGCAGGTCTTTCCATTGATTACTGCCGGTTTAATTCAGACGGAATGCTGAATAACTTCAAGATGGAAAAAGAAGCGATCCGTAAGTTTGATAAAGAGACACCGATCACTACCAATATGATGGGAACCTTTAAAGGACTGGATTATTTCAAATGGGCGAAAGAAATAGATGTTATTTCGTGGGATAATTATCCATCTTATAACACGCCGTGGAGTATGGTGGCCATGAAGCATGATCTGATGCGTGGACTTAAGGATAAACCATTTATGCTGATGGAGCAGACTCCAAGCCAGCAGAACTGGCAGCCGTATAACTCCCTCAAGCGTCCGGGACAGATGCGTGCACAGAGCTATCAGACCATGGCACACGGAGCAGATACGATCCAGTTTTTCCAGCTCCGTCGCAGTGTGGGAGGATGTGAGAAGTTCCACGGTGCTGTCATTGCACATGCAGGAACGGAAAATACAAGAGTCTTCCGCGAGGTGAAGCAGCTTGGTGAAGAACTGGAAAGATTAAGTGACCTGATCCCGGGATCTGTAAATGAAGCAGAAGTTGGAGTGATCTTTGACTGGGATAATTACTGGGCTTTGGAATACACAAGCGGCCCGTCGATCAGTCTCAAATATGTGGACCAGATCCACCGCTATTACCGTTATTTCTATGAAAAAAATATTGGCACCAGTATGATTCCGGTGGATGCGGATTTCTCAAAATATAAGATGGTGGTTGCACCGGTTCTTTATATGGTAAAACCGGGAATGAAAGAAGCACTGGAAGAGTATGTGAAAAATGGCGGTATTCTTGTGACAACCTATATGAGTGGTATTGTTGGAGAGTCAGATAATGTATACCTTGGCGGATATCCGGGACCGTTAAAAGAGATGGCTGGTGTCTGGGTGGAAGAAATCGATGCCCTTGCACCGGAACAGCATAACATCGTGACGTTCAAAGACGGAAGCCGGAGCAAATGTAAGATCGTATGTGATCTGATGCATCTGGAGGGAGCGGAGTCTCTTGGCGAATATACGGAAGATTTCTACGCAGGCATGCCGGCAGTGACCAGACATAGTTATGGAAAAGGAAAACTGTATTACATCGGAACCTGTATGGAAGAAGATGGAATTGCGAAGATTCTTTCCATGGCAGTAGAGGATGCAGGAGCAGAACCGGTTGCAGGAGCTGGAAACGGTCTGGAGATCGTGAAACGTAACAGAGAAAGAAAGAGCTTCTATTTTGTGATGAACTTCAGGGATGAAGAGCTGGAAATTCCGGAAGAATTTGCAGGCAAAACAGATCTGCTGAGTGGGAATGCAGTAGGAAAAGGAGAAAAACTTCCGAAGTTTGGTGTGAAGATTGTAGTGGAATAAAAATTTAAGATTGAAAATAAAAGGAAGCAGGAATTTCAGACAGGTGTAAGGCTGTCAGAGATTCCTGCTTCTTTGGGTTAGGCGGGAATTATTTAATGAAATTATTACTGTGACGGATGAGGATGCCTATGAGACGGCAAGACTTTCTGCAAAGACAGGAGGAATTTCGGTTGGAATTTCATCAGGAGCAGCGCTCTGGGCAGCGATCAAGGTGGCAAAGAGAGCTGAAAATGCAGGGAAGAATCTTCTTCTATTCTTCAATCACCTGGATTTCCAGAAAATCAAAATCAATTGAATCCACGAAACTGTCCTGATAGAATCTCGCTTTGGAATGCCGCTTGAATTCGTTGATATTCACATCCAGCCAGATCGGTTTGCTGAGATCAAATTCATAGCAGATCTCATCCAGAGCATTGAAAATCTTGTGGGTTCTTGTATCGTCACTGTCATCACAGATGGTGGTATCTTTGATCATATGATTGTCTTTAAATTCTTTTCCCCATAAGCGGAACATGGTAAAATCCTCCTTATAATAAATATGAAAAATGCCGGTCAGGCAAAGAATGTTTTTGTATCAAGTGATTTTCAGTATAGCGGATTTAGGGGAGAAAGTAAAGGAGACAGATTTTATTCTATGATATGATGTGCTATATTGATACTAAAGTTTATGAAAGAAAGAGAATCATTCTCAATAACATGGAATAGAATAGAGAAAAAAGACAGGGAATTAGAAAAATGTCTGGAATAAAACGAGAAACTATAATCCGGGTTATATTGGGAATCTGTATGATAGTTGTATCGATTGGTATGATATATGGTAAGTCAAAAGCTGGGAATGCAAATGGAAACGACAGAACTTATATAGAAGAATCAGAAAAAAATGCAAAACAGAAGAAGGCAGAGAAAAGCGAAAACGACAGCACGGGATCAGCAAAACAGGACAGCACAGTAAAAACTAAGATGACAGAACAGAGGCAGGTATCGGGCACCGAAGCAAAAGCAATTGCCGAGGCAGAAGCTATCGAGGCATCCATCCAGCCGGGACAGTATCCGGTGATGGGGAGCAGCAGTATCCGCGCATGGCAATTGGTAAATTATTTTAAAGCGTATGGAAGCACTTATCCGGCAGAAGTTTTGACGCAGGGAGGTGCACCGGATATTGAGACATTTGCACAGATGTATTATGAAGAAGCCACGGCAGAAGGCGTCCGTCCGGAGGTTGCATTTGCACAGGCGATGAAGGAGACAGGCTGGCTGCAGTATGGTGGGGATATGCAGATCACCCAGTATAATTTTGCCGGGATCGGGACGACGGGAGGAGGCGTACCGGGGAATTCTTACCCGGATGTCAGAACCGGGATCCGGGCACAGATCCAGCATCTGAAAGCTTATGCGACAGACGAAGCACTTGCCGGGGAATGTGTAGATGACCGTTACTCTTACGTGACAAAGGGGAGCGCACCGTATGTAGAGTGGCTGGGGCAGAAAGAAAATCCGGAAGGGTATGGCTGGGCAACGGGTGAACGTTATGGATATGACATTGTAGAAATGATTCATGCAATGCGAAAATAAAAGAAATGTGTCAGATTGAGATTATCTAATTTATTAAAATACTATGAAGCTTGCCCGGGCTGTATAGATTTCAAAGAGAAAAAATGGTATACTGATTTTACTTTCGGGACGAAAAAGGGAGATAGATTCCGGAGGGAAGTATACATAAAAAGGGGAGATTACATGCAGTCAGCAATGAAGTATTACGATGACGTAGACAGCTGGAAGACCGTCATGTTTCTTTACAATTCCGCATTGAAAGAAGTAGGGACGAAGCTGGAGATACTGAACGATGAATTTCAACATGTACACAGATATAATCCGATCGAGCATATCAAGACCAGGATCAAATCCGCAGAAAGTATTGTGAAAAAGCTGAAGCGGTACGGATATGAGACAAGTATTGAGAACATGGTACGCTATGTCAATGATATCGCAGGAGTCCGTCTGATCTGTTCGTTTACATCCGATATTTACCGGCTTGCGGAGATGATAGGGAATCAGAGCGACTTAAAGGTTCTGTCAATCAAAGACTATATCAAGAATCCGAAGGAAAGTGGATACAAGAGCTACCACATGCTGGTGTCCGTTCCAATCTTTCTGTCGGACAGTGTGGTGGATACGAAGGTCGAGATCCAGATCAGGACAATTGCGATGGATTTCTGGGCGAGTCTGGAGCATAAGATTTATTACAAGTTTGAAGGGCAGGCACCGGAGTATATCAGCCGGGAACTAAAGGAATGTGCAGATATGGTATCGGCACTGGATGACAAGATGCTGTCACTGAATGAAGCAATTCTGGAATGTCTGAAAGAAGGCGGTGAGAAGCCGGTTCCGGAGAAAACAGAAGAAGTGGATGCGGAGATCATTGAGAATCCTATGATCCGATAAAGAAACACAAGAAAGTAATTATAAGAAAGCAGGAGCAGTCAATTGATTGTTGAGGAGTATACTCAACGTTAACTGACTGCTCCTGCTTTTTTGACACCGAACAGAAAAAAATCATATTTAACAAAAACTTTACACAGCCAGGATTTCAGATTTTACAACCATTTTATATGATAGAGACCGTGAAGAAAAGAAAAAATAAAAACACATAAAACGGAGGATTTTAGTATTATGAAATTCAGAAAATTAATGGCAGTAGCACTTGTAGCAGCAATGGCAGCAACAATGGCAGTTGGATGCGGAGGATCATCATCTGACAAGAGCGCAGAGGGCAGTACGAATAACAGCAGCGCAGATGGCGGAAGTGATTTTGATACATCAAATGATATTACAATTGTATCCCGTGAAGATGGATCCGGTACAAGAGGAGCTTTCATTGAGCTGTTCGGAATAGAAGAAAAACAGTCAGACGGAACGAAAGTAGATATGACAACAACAGATGCGCAGATTACAAATAATACATCGGTAATGCTTACAACTGTAGCAGGTGACGAATATGCAATCGGTTATGTATCACTCGGATCTTTAAATGACAGTGTAAAGGCTCTGAAGATTGACGGAGCAGAAGCCACAGCAGACAATATCGAAAATGGTTCTTACAAAGTGTCAAGACCTTTCAATATTGCAGTGAAGAAAGATCTTGATAATGAAGTTGCAAAAGATTTTATGGCATATATTATGAGTACAGAAGGACAGAAAATCGTATCAAATGAAAAATACATTCCGGTATCGGATGTAGAAGCTTATGCAGGATCAAAACCATCTGGAAAATGTGTAGTAGGTGGATCTTCTTCCGTATCACCGCTGATGGAAAAACTGATTGAAGCATATAAGAAAGTAAACCCAAATGCAGACATTGAGCTTCAGACTTCAGATTCTACAACAGGTATGACATCTACGATCGAAGGAAGCTATGACATCGGTATGGCATCCAGAGAACTGAAAGATGACGAAGCTTCAGAACTTGAAGCAACAGTAATCGCAACAGATGGTATTGCAGTGATCGTAAATAAAGCTAACACGGCAGATGAGCTTTCAGCAGATCAGGTAAAATCAATCTATGTTGGGGATGTTACAACATGGGATGAAGTTTCCAAATAAATAAAAGAGGAAATTAAAGAATGAAATCAAAAGCATGGACTGAAAAAGTCATGCAGGGAGTGTTCTTCATTGCCGCCTGCACTTCGGTGCTGGCGGTAGCTCTCATTTGCATCTTCTTGTTTGCAAATGGAATCCCTGCAATCAGACAGATAGGATTTGTAAAATTTATAACCGGTGATATCTGGCGTCCGGGAAATGAACTTTTTGGTATTTTTCCGATGATCATCGGAAGTATCTATGTGACGGCAGGAGCAATTATATTTGGTGTGCCGATCGGAATTCTGACTTCGGTATTTATGGCTATGTATTGCCCGAAGAAAATTTACAGACCGTTAAAAGCAGCAACTGAACTGCTTGCGGGAATTCCGTCAGTTGTATATGGTTTCTTCGGCATGGTGATTGTAGTTCCGATCATTCGGGACTTCGGAAGAACTTTAAAGATGATGGGACTGGTTGAAAAATCCGGAGATGGAAAAGGAATCCTGACTACATCAATTGTACTTGGTATGATGATCCTTCCAACGATCATCGGGACAACAGAAAGTGCAATGCGTGCAGTGCCACCACAGTACTATGAAGGCTCGCTGGCACTTGGCGCAACCCAGGAAAGAAGTATTTTCAAAGTTGTGATTCCGGCGGCAAAGTCCGGTGTGATCACAGGAATCGTACTTGGAATCGGACGTGCGATCGGTGAGACCATGGCAGTTATTATGATCGCAGGAAACCAGCCTAGACTGGTCAATAATATTCTGCTCGGTGTCCGTACTCTGACTGGTAATATTGTAATTGAGATGGGATATGCGACCGGACTTCACAGGGAAGCGCTGATTGCCACAGGAGTTGTACTTTTTGTATTTATCCTGATCATCAATTTTAGTGTTGCGCTGCTTAAGAGGAGGGGTGAACATGAGTGATCAGACGAAAAAACCTGTTTATATTAACCGGGAAAATTTTACAGATAAGATAAAAAGCTATCTGAGACATCCGGGATCCATGATTTTGATGTTTCTTGTGATGCTTGCGACATTTACCACGTTTGCATTGCTCCTGTTCCTGATTTTTTATATTTTGATCAATGGAATTCCGTATATTAAACCGTCATTATTTTCATTACATTATACATCGGACAATGCATCTGTTATACCGGCATTGATCAATACGGTTGTTATGACACTGCTTTCGCTTTTGATCGCAGTACCATTTGGCATTTTTTCAGCAATCTTTCTTGTGGAATACGCAGGAAAGGGGAATAAATTTATCGAAGTGATCCGCCTGACGACGGAGACTCTTTCGGGCATTCCGTCTATCGTATATGGTCTGTTTGGTATGCTGTTCTTTGTAAATACGCTGAAATGGGGATTTTCCGTTCTGGCAGGTGCATTTACTTTATCGATCATGATTCTTCCGCTGATCATGCGCCAGACAGAAGAAGCACTTAAAGCAGTTCCGGATTCTTACAGAGAAGGAAGCTTTGGACTTGGAGCCGGAAAGCTCCGTACCGTATTCCGTATCGTGCTTCCATCGGCAGTTCCTGGAATCCTTGCAGGTGTGATCCTTGCCATTGGACGTATCGTAGGAGAGACGGCAGCACTGATTTATACAGCAGGAACGGTTGCACAGGTGCCAAAGAATGTACTTGGTTCCGGTCGGACACTGGCAATCCATATGTATATGCTGTCAAGCGAAGGGCTGTATATGAACCAGGCGTATGCGACAGCTGTTATTTTGCTTGTACTGGTTGTTGCGATCAACACCCTTTCCGGTGTGGTTGCGAAGAAACTGACGAAAGCATAGAGAGGAAAAGAAAATGTCAAAGATAAGTGTAAAAAATCTTGATTTATATTATGGCGATTTCAAGGCGCTGAAAAACATTAACCTTGAGATCGAGCCAAATAAGATCACCGCGTTCATCGGACCGAGTGGTTGTGGTAAATCCACACTTCTCAAGTCGATCAACCGTATGAATGATCTGGTAGAAGGATGCAGGATTGACGGCGAAGTCCTTCTGGACGGACAGAATATTTTTAAAGGAATGGACGTAAATGTCCTGAGAAAAAGAGTCGGAATGGTATTCCAGAAACCAAATCCATTCCCGATGAGCATTTATGATAATATTGCTTATGGACCGAGAACGCATGGAATCCGTTCAAAGGCAAAACTGGATGTTATTGTAGAAAAATCACTGCGTAATGCAGCTATCTGGGACGAGTGTAAGGACCGTCTGAAAAAGAGTGCACTTGGCATGTCCGGTGGACAGCAGCAGAGACTTTGCATTGCACGTGCACTTGCAGTAGAACCGGAAGTACTTCTGATGGATGAACCGACTTCCGCACTGGATCCGATCTCAACATCCAAGATAGAAGACCTTGCGATGGAACTGAAAAAAGATTATACTATCGTTATGGTAACACATAATATGCAGCAGGCAGTCCGAGTGTCGGACAATACCGCATTTTTCCTTCTTGGAGAAGTTGTAGAATATAATGATACTGAAAAATTATTCTCGATTCCGTCCGATAAGAGGACAGAAGATTATATTACAGGGAGGTTTGGTTAAATGCGGAACAGATTTGACAGACAGCTGGAAGAACTTAATGAGATGCTTATCCATATGGGAGAACTTTGCGAGACGGCAATCGAGGAAGCAACAGGAGCTCTGGAAGGACATGATATTGCCAGAGCAAAGGCTGTCATTACAGCAGACAGCGAGATCGATCAGATGGAAAAAGAAATTGAAAATCTCTGCCTGAAGCTTTTGCTTCAGCAACAGCCGGTAGCGCGGGATCTGCGAAGGATCTCGGCATCACTTAAGATGATCACGGATATGGAACGTATCGGAGATCAGACTGCGGATATTGCAGATATTGTGATCGCAACAAAATCAACAGAGGAAAAGAATCTGAAGGATATTAACCGGATGGCAGAGGCGACTGTAAAGATGGTAAGAGACAGTGTATCTGCCTATGTACAGAAAGATCTGGAGCTTGCAAGAAAAGTCATGGATGCAGATGATGAGGTAGATGATCTTTTTGATCTGGTAAAAGGAGATCTGATAAAATTTATTTCCGATCACAAAGGAAGTGCCGGAGATGAGGCGATCGACCTGATCATGATCGCAAAATATCTGGAGAGGATCGGAGATCATGCAACAAATATTGCAGAGTGGGTTGAATTTTCAATTACAGGTATTCATGCAGGCGGAACTGCAATCTAAAAGAAATTAAAGGAGAACGAGAATGATTTTTTGTGTGGAGGATGAAGCGAACATCCGGGAATTAGTAGTATATACACTTGAGACTACGGGATTTGAGGCCCGTGGATTTGAAGAAGGCACATCATTCTTTGAAGCTCTGGCAGAGGAACTGCCAGAGCTGATTTTGCTTGATATCATGCTCCCTGGAGAAGATGGAATGGAGATCCTGAAGAAGCTGAAGACTTCCGGGAGAACCAAAGATATTCCGGTCATCATGGTTACGGCAAAGGGTGCAGAATATGACAAGGTCATGGGACTGGATGCGGGAGCAGATGATTATGTGACCAAACCATTTGGAATGATGGAACTGGTATCCAGAATCCGTGCAGTACTCAGACGGACATCGAAAAAAGAAGAGGATGATACCTATGTGCTGGGTGAGATCCGCATGGACCGTAAAAAGCATGAAGTAACGGTAGCGGGAGAACCGGTAGCATTAACATTGAAAGAATATGAGCTGTTGAGAAAACTTATGGAGAATCAGAATATTGTTCTGACAAGAGATAAATTACTGGAAGAAATCTGGGGATATGATTTTGACGGTGAGACCAGAACGGTAGATGTCCATGTAAGAACCCTGCGCCAGAAGCTGGGACAGGCAGGAGAATATATTGAGACTGTCCGTGGAGTTGGATACCGTATAGGAGAGATCGATGCGAAATAGAATCCAGAAAAGTATGATTTTTGTGGTTACGATGTCACTACTGATCTCGTATATTCTGGTTACTCTGGTTATTTACCGGCAGGCGCTGGATATCCGGCGCAGTGAACTGGTTCAGGAGGCAGGATATATCCGGGCGGCAATAGAAATATCCGGAGAAGAATATTTTGGCACCATGGATAAGGTCAGTAAGCGCACCAGGGTAACATGGATCGATAAAGACGGAAAAGTACTTTATGATACCGGAGATGATCAGGAAACGCTGGCAAACCACAAATCAAGAAAAGAATTCAAAGAGGCATTGGCAAATGGCAGTGGGCAGGATATCCGTATGTCAGACAGCAAAGGACAGGAGATGTACTATTATGCGTTGAAGATGGATGATAGCTCTGTCCTGCGTGTGTCAAGAGGCATGGATACGGTCTGGAATACAGCATTTATGATCTTACCGTATATGATTGCGATCGGGGTCATGATGGCATGTGTTGCATGGTTTATGACAAGGCATCAGGTGAAAAGGCTGATTGCACCGATTAACAATCTGGATCTGGAAGAACCACTGGAAAATGATGTATATGAAGAGTTGCATCCGCTGCTTGAAAGAATTGACAGGCAGAATAAAGAAAAAGCAGCAATTGAACAGATGAGGAGAGAATTCTCTGCAAATGTTTCCCATGAGCTGAAGACTCCTCTGACCTCGATTTCGGGATATGCAGAAATTATGATGAACGGTCTTGTAAAATCGGAAGATATGCAGGGATTCAGTGAACGGATCTATAAAGAGGCAAGCAGGATGATCACCCTGGTCGGTGATATTATCAAGCTGTCAAAGCTGGATGAGGGCAGTGTGGAGCTTGAAAAAGAGAATGTGGATCTGTATCAGATGACAAGGGAGATTGTGAGCCGTCTGGCACTTCAGGCAGAAAAACGCAGAATACAGGTTGAAGTGGTAGGAGAACATGTGGAATGTTTTGGAATCCGTCAGATCCTGGATGAGATGATCTACAACATCTGTGAAAATGCGATCAAATACAATAAAGAAAATGGAAAAGTAAATATCTGGGTTGGAAATACACTGAATGGGAAAAAAGTCATTGTCCAGGATACCGGAATCGGAATCCCAAAAGAGCATCAGGATCGTATTTTTGAGCGTTTTTACCGGGTGGATAAGAGCCATTCCAGAGAGACCGGTGGAACAGGTCTGGGTCTTTCAATTGTAAAGCATGGAGCACTTTTGCATAACGCAGAAATCCATGTGGAAAGTGAAGAAGGAAAAGGTACAAAAATGGAGCTTATTTTTCATTGTTAAAAAACTGTTTACAATTGGGAAATTAAATGTATAATGTATAGAAAAAAGCTATGAAATATTATAGCTTTTTTCTATTTTATATCAAAAACAGAATCATGTATAATAAAGAGTAATATGACTAAAATTAAAAAATGGTTGAATTCGGTATGGAAGAGTGCCGGATACAATCTGTGTAGAGATTCACATGGAAAATGAGAGGCAACTATGGAAGAACAGAAGCAGAGTACGAGCAGCAATTATTTTAAAGGATTATCCAGAAGGGATTATATCCAGAAAGCACATGAGATCATTCAGCAAGAAGGGATTCAGGCAGTATCTATCCGCAGGATTGCTAAGGAGATGGGGTGCTCATCAGCAAGTCTGTACAGGTACTTTGATAATGTGTCTGAACTTTTATACTATGCAGAACTCAGAATTTTAACCGGTTACATAGACAGGCTGAATGAGGCTGAGAAATCCTGGAAGAATATGTGGCAGGGATATGTAGGTGTGTGGGATTGTTATGCAACGGAGGCATTTCATAATCCGGAAGCATATAATCTGTTATTTTTTGAGTATAACAATGTAAAACTCAAAGAAGCAATGCGGGAATATTATGAAATGTTTCCGGAAGATATTGTAAATGTTAACCGCTTTTTCTACAATATGCTTCAGACACCAAGCTTTCTGGCACGTGATTTTGAGATGTGCAAGCGGTGTATCAATGTTGGTGGTATTACATATGACAATGCAGTAAAATTAAACCGGATGGTGTGCATGCTCTTTGAAGGCTACTTCAAAGATGTATATGAAAACGGGATAGGGGAAGAGCAGATTCCGGAACGTGTAAAACTGATGGTAGATGATGTAGATACGATCGTTATGGCTCTTGCCAACAATCTGAAAGGCTATAAAGGATACCGTAAATAAGGAAAAAACGCCGGTTTTTGGTTATTTTTAAATACAATCCTTGTTAAAAATTTAATTAAATTGCAATCCCCAAAAAACGTGGTAAAGTATATGTGAAAGTATCGAACACACGAAATAAGGAGGCAATTTAATGGACAATATGAAAGGCTTCGGCATGATGATTCAAGAGCTGAAGAAAAATCCAAAAACGATCGTTTTTACAGAAGGAACAGATGAGAGAATTCTTGAGGCAGCTTCCCGTCTTTTAGCAGGAAGCTTCCTTACACCAATTCTTGTTGGAAATAAAGAAGCAGTATTAGAAGCAGCTGAAAAGTATGGATACAACATCCGTGGCGGAGAGATCATTGATCCGGATGATTATGAGAGATTTGACGAGATGGTAGAACTGTTCTGCGAACTTCGTAAGAGCAAAGGTGTTACACCGGAGCAGGCAGCAAAGACACTTAAGAAAAACAACTATTTTGGAACCATGCTGGTTAAGATGGGAGTTGCAGACGCACTTCTTGGAGGAGCTACTTACTCTACAGCAGATACCGTACGTCCGGCACTTCAGCTGATCAAGACCAAACCGGGATCAAGCTGTGTATCTTCCTGCTTCATTTTGGTTCGTCCGTCAGCTACAGGTGAGAACGAAGTTCTTGCTATGGGTGACTGCGCGATTAATCTCAAACCATCAGAGGATCAGCTTGCAGAAATCGCATGGGAAGTTGCAGAATGTGGTAAACACTTTGGTATCGATCCAAAGGTTGCATTCTTAAGCTACTCTACACTTGGATCTGGAAAGGGTGAAGATGTAGATAAGATGCGTAATGCAGCAGCAAAAGCAAAAGAACTGTATCCTTCACTTCCGATCGAAGGAGAGCTTCAGTTTGATGCAGCTGTATCTCCGCGTGTTGCAAGAACAAAATGCCCGAACAGTGAAGTAGCAGGTCAGGCAAATACATTTATCTTCCCGGATATCAACGCAGGTAACATCGGATATAAGATCGCACAGAGACTTGGTAACTTTGATGCATACGGACCGATCCTTCTTGGTCTTAATGCACCGATCAACGACCTGTCCCGTGGATGCAATGCAGAAGAAGTTTATTCTATGGCAATCATTACAGCAGCACTCGTAGAAGACTAAGAGTATTGACAAATATTCAGACGAAAATTATAATATAACAAACAAGGGCGTTTTCAAAATGGATTGAGAACGCCCTTTTTGTGGATGCGATGAGCCAAGTGCAGATTTGTGCTTGCACAACGGATCTGCATTTGGCGAATGTACATCACCTGATGTTGGAAAAGGTAAAAAATCCTCTTGCAAGCAAGCTTGCATCGGCTTTCTGACCTTTTGACCCTGGTATCATCATTTTATTTATGAGTAGTAAAAACGGGAGGATTTGTATGAATATGAAAAATTATACGAGAGAAGATATCCTGAATCTTGTCGAGGAAGAAGACGTGGGATTTATCAGGCTGCAGTTCACCGATATTTTCGGAACAATGAAGAATGTAGCGATTACAGTAAGCCAGCTTAAGAGAGCACTGGATAATAAATGTATGTTTGATGGATCTTCGATAGAAGGATTTGCCAGAATCGAAGAATCGGATATGTATCTGCACCCGGATCTGAATACATTTGAAATTTTTCCGTGGCGGCCGCAGCAGGGAAAGGTTGCAAGATTTATCTGCGATATTTACAGACCGGATGGAACAGCTTACGAAAGCGATCCGAGACATGTTCTTAAGAAGGTACTTTCCGAGACAAAAGAGATGGGATATGACTTTAACGTAGGACCGGAATGCGAATTTTTCCTGTTTGAGACGGATGATGCGGGAAATCCGACGACGATTTCCAATGAACGTGCAGGATATTTTGATCTGGGACCTTTGGACCAGGGAGAGAATGCAAGACGTGATATTGTTCTTACAATGGAAGATATGGGGTACGGTGTGGAGGCATCTCATCACGAGATGGCACCGGCACAGCATGAGATCGATCTGGAATATACAGAGGCGTTGGATGCAGCAGACAATATCATGACATTTAAGCTCGTTACCAAAACAATCGCAAAAAGACACGGGCTTCATGCTACATTTATGCCAAAGCCAAAGGATGGTATCCATGGCTCAGGAATGCATCTGAATATGTCTCTGTCAAGAGATGGAAAGAATGTTTTTGCAGATGAAAAAGATCCGAATGGTCTGAGCAAGGAGGCTTACTATTTTATCGGCGGACTTATGAAACATATCAAAGCGATCAGCTTTATCACAAATCCGATCGTGAATTCCTATAAGAGACTGGTTCCCGGATATGAGGCACCGGTATATATTGCCTGGTCAGCGAATAACCGGACTCCTCTGATCCGTATTCCACGGGTATCAGGGGAAAGCACAAGAGTCGAACTCAGAAGTCCGGATGGGGCAGCAAATCCATATCTGGCACTTGCCGTATGTCTGGCTGCCGGAATGGAAGGAATTAAAAACAAGATCCTGCCGCCGGAGAGTGTAGATGAAAATATTTACGAAATGACAGATGTGGTGAAAAATGCACTTGGAATTGAGGAGCTTCCGGCAAGCTTAAGAGAAGCAATCACAGAATTCCAGAAAGATCAGTTTATGCAGGAAGTACTGGGAGAAGAACTGTCACAGAAGCTGATCGAGTCAAAGCGTGCAGAATACAGAGAATACCGCACTCAGGTTACAGAATGGGAAATTAATGAGTACTTACAGAAATTCTAAAGAAACTTTCCAATTCTAAAGGCAGGAGGCTGGTATTATGAGCAGTATTATTGTTGTATTTCCAAAAAAGGAGATTGCAACCAATATTCGCAATATACTGGTACGAAATGGATTTGACGTGATTGGTGTGGGGGTAACCGGAGCACAGGCGGTTCAATTGGCAGATAATCTGGATGATGGAATTGTAGTTTGTGGTTATAAAATGACAGATATGTTATATAATGAATTGAGAGATTATCTGCCGAGTACGATTGAGATGCTTTTGATCGCATCGCCGGAGAAATGCAGTGACAGGACGCCGGGAGTGATCAGCCTGTCGATGCCATTTAAGGTATTTGATCTGATGAACACGATCGAGATGATGGCACAATCGATTGGCAGGCGGAGAAAGAAAAGAAGAGCAGAGCTTAAGAACCGGAATCCGGAGCAGCAGGCACTTGTAAAAGAGGCAAAGAGTCTTCTGATGGAACGTAATAATATGACGGAGGAAGAAGCGCATCGCTATCTGCAGAAATGTAGTATGGAGAGCGGTGTCAATATGGTGGAGACAGCTCAGATGGTACTTAGTATTATGGCGGAATAAAGGAGATTAAAGAGGCAGGATATATGATCTTTACAAAAATGCATGGTCTTGGAAATGATTATGTGTGTATAAACTGCTTCAGAGAAAGGGTGGAAGATCCACCTGGATTTGCAAGAACACTTTGTGACAGGCATTACGGGATCGGAGCGGATGGTCTGATTCTGATATGTCCGTCAAAGGTGTCTGATTTTAAAATGGAGATATACAATTCGGATGGATCTGTTGCCGGGATGTGCGGCAATGGCATCCGATGCCTTGGAAAATATGTATATGATTACAGACTTACCGGAAAGGAAACTCTCAGTATCGAGACGAAATCCGGAATTCGTAACATGCACCTTCATATTCAGGATGGGAAAGCCTGCGGTGCTATGGTAGATATGGGTGTTCCAAGACTGAACGCACACAGCATTCCAATCCTGAGCGAAAAGGATCTGGTGATCAATGATCCGATTGAGGTACAGGAGAAGAACTACCGCATGACCGGGATTTCGATGGGAAATCCGCATGCGGTAATCTTTTCAGAAGAGATAAATGGGATTTCTCTGGAAGAGACAGGAAGGGAGTTAGAATTTCATCCGAGATTTCCGGAGAGGGCAAATATCGAGTTCTGTCATGTGACTGCGAGGGACCGGATGGAGATCCGTGTGTGGGAGAGGGGTGTTGGTGAAACGCTTGCCTGCGGAACCGGAGCATGTGCAGCAGTTGTGGCTTCTGTGCTGAATGACTTGACAGATGAGGAAGTAATCGTTAAATTATTAGGTGGAGAGTTATCTGTCAGATGGGACCGTAAGGTGAATCATGTATTTTTGGAGGGACCTGCGGTTAAAGTATTTGATGGTGTACTATAAAGATCAAATCACAAAGGAGACGACATATGTACAGTGTAAATGAAAACTACTTAAAGTTACCGGGAAGCTATCTGTTTTCCAATATTGCCAAAAAAGTTGCAGCGTTCTCAGCAGCGAATCCGGATGCACCGATCATCCGTTTGGGAATCGGTGATGTAACACAGCCGCTTGCACCTGCGATCATCGAAGCGCTTCACAGTGCAGTTGATGAGATGGCACACGCAGAGACATTCCACGGATATGCACCGGATCTTGGATATGAATTCTTAAGAAGCGCGATCGCAAAGAATGATTTCCAGGCAAGAGGATGTGATATTGCTGCAGATGAGATCTTTATTTCAGACGGAGCAAAGAGTGATTCTGGAAATATCCAGGAGATCTTTGGACCTGACTGCAGAATCGCAGTAGGAGACCCGGTATATCCTGTATATGTGGATACAAACGTAATGGCAGGACGTACCGGAACTTACGATCCAAAGACAGAAACATGGAGCAATGTAATCTACATGCCTTGTACAGCAGAAAATGGATTTGTACCGGAACTGCCAAAAGAAGTACCGGATATGATCTATTTATGCTTCCCGAACAATCCGACCGGAGCGGCTATCACAAAAGATGAACTCCAGAAATGGGTAGATTATGCAAATAAAAACGGGGCAGTGATCATTTATGATGCTGCATATGAAGCATATATCACAGAGGAAGATGTACCACACAGTATTTTTGAATGTGAAGGAGCAAGAACCTGTGCGATCGAACTTAGAAGTTTTTCTAAGAATGCCGGATTTACAGGAGTACGTCTTGGCGCAACAATCATTCCGAAAGACCTTAAGTGTGGAGATGTGATGCTTCATTCGCTGTGGGCAAGACGTCACGGAACAAAATACAATGGAGCACCTTATATTGTACAGAAAGCCGGAGCTGCTGTTTATACAGAGGCCGGAAAAGCACAGATCAAAGAGCAGATCGCATACTATCAGAAGAATGCAAGAACGATTTATGAAGGTCTGAAGAATGCCGGATACACGGTATCCGGAGCAGTGAACTCACCATATGTATGGTTAAAGACGCCGGATAACATGACTTCATGGGAATTCTTTGATTTCCTTCTTGAAAAAGCAAATGTAGTTGGAACTCCGGGATCAGGATTTGGACCGAGCGGGGAAGGATACTTCCGCCTGACAGCATTTGGAAGTTACGAGAATACGTTGGAAGCGATCAAGAGAATTGAGAATATTTAATTGAAAATCTGGCTGCAGGGACGGGCGTCGGATCACGGTGTGGATTTGGCGGTGGACTCTGGCGTGAACAGCCTGTAACATGAAAAGAAAGAGAAAAGTGTGATACCAGACTCATTCGACGGAAAATCTGATGATTTTCCATCTCAGGAGTCTTCGGAATTTCGTACTTGGGGTACGAAATCCGATCACACTTTTCTCTTTTTTTCATTAACAGGCTGTAACACGCCGCCATATACCGCCAAATCCACACCGTGATCCGACGCCCTGGGCGCTGCAGCCAATTTAAAATGATACCTGGCTTTAAGCTTTATTCAACCGTTATGTGTGTCTATACCAAAACAAAATCACTCATAACATATAAGTCAGAACAAAAGTAAATATAATAAGAATGGATTTCAATTCTGAACAAACAATCCTTCCATCCACAGCGAGGCGCATCTATGATGCGCCAATGCGGAAGCTTTGAATAACGTAAGGGTGAAGTGGGGACGAGGTGACGGTTTCACGCCATTCGTAAGAGCCGTGCAGTCTGTTCATTTAATCGGGACGGAAATTGTGACCAGATTTCGTACTACAAGTACGGAATCTGAGGACTGCCTGAGCCGGAAAATCATCAGATTTTCCAGCGAATCAGTCCGGTGTCGCAACTTCCGTCCCGATTAAATTTTACAGAATGCAGGCGATGAAGACCGGCGTGAAACCGTCACCTCGTCCTTGCTTCGCCCGTAGCCTTATTCCAAACTTCCTCTAACCGGTATGAGACTCCGCTCCAATACCCCTTTCAGGTGAGCAATAGCGGTTCCGTAGTTCGTGATCGGTACGCCCTGATCTTCGGCGCATTTGAGGCGATACTGCATTTCGCGTTCGTTCAGGGTGCAGCCACCACAGTGAATAATGAGTTTATAAGGTGAGAGATCTACCGGGAATTCGGTTCCGCTTGTGAATTCAAAGTGCAGGTCTTTATTTCCGGTATGCTGGCGGATCCAGCGAGGAAGCTTCACTGTTCCAATGTCATCACATTGCCTGTGATGGGTGCAGCCTTCACAGACGAGAATTTTGTCACCATCTTCCAACTTGTCCAGCATCTGTGCGCCTTCGACCTGAAGCTTCAGATTTCCTTTGTATCTGGAAAGCAGGATGGAAAAAGAGGTCAGTGGAATATCTTCCGGTGTATCGGCAGACACTTTGGCAAATGCCTGGCTGTCGGTGATGACAAGGCGTGGCTTTTTGCCAAGAGACGAAAGTGTTTCCTTCAATTCTGTGTCACGGGTTACAATAGAGATTGCACCAGCCTCCAGTACATCGCGGATGGTCTGCTGCTGCGGGAGGATCAGACGTCCTTTTGGGGCGGCAGAGTCGATCGGGACGACCAGAACGACAAAATCATTTGGATTTAAAAGATCGCGGACGAGATATTTATCCTGATCTTCTTCCGGAGCCTGGCTTGCAATCAGTTTTTTTAATTCATGAACATGGTATCCGGTTACTGTGCTGACTTCGATACTGTTGGAAGCATCTATATGAAAAGAAGCATCCGACATAGAATCCAGATTCGGACAGACTGCGCCATTTTCAGCAGAAGAGCAGAGGTCAGATTTATTTTTTACCACAACGTAAGGGATCTTCTTATCCTGTATTTTCTTTAAGATGGATAAATCTTCTGGTGTCATGCCAAGAGAGGCATCGATTACCAGAACAGCGATATCTGTTTTGTTTAAAATCTGGTAGGCTTTTTTGACACGCAGTTCACCGAGTTCTCCGATGTCGTCAAGCCCCGGGGTGTCAATGATCACGACAGGTCCGAGGGGAAGAAGTTCCATTGCCTTTGGAACCGGATCGGTAGTTGTTCCGAGAACATCAGATACAATGGCAAGATTCTGTCCGGTGATAGCGTTGATGATGCTGGATTTTCCGGCATTTCTGCGACCGAAGATACCGATATGTACACGATCTGCAGAAGGGGTGCTGTTAAGACTCATAGTTTTTGTAATCTCCTTTTTTGTATTCTTTTTGCGCAGGAATTCCTTTGCAGTCAGTTTGAATCTGGAAATAGTGTAACACATATACTATAGAAAATCAATTTTGTGAAAATTTACTTAAAAGAAACATATAAAACTGGCAATTTTGGATAAAAGTTTCATTGACTAAAGTGTGAAAGTACGGTAAAATAATCACAAGTTCATAAAGAACAGACAAGGATGTCGCATCAGATGCGGCATCCTTTTTGTATTTCAGAAAAGAAAGTAATCAGAAGTGCAAAGTAATTTCTCAAACAATCCCGGGAACGAGAGAGTGTCTGCGGACGGAAAGACGCTGATCGGATATGATGTTGATCTGTTAAATGATCTGCAGGAGCTTCTGGGATTCGAAATCGATGGTGGCCTTCAGGCAATGGATTATTCGGCACTTACTACTTCACTTGCTGAAAATAAACTGGACATCGGAGCAGCAGCACTTTGTGCAACAGATGAAAGAAAAGAAGTTATGGACTTCAGTGATATCTATTGTGATTCCGGTCAGGTCGTTATGGTAAATAAAAATGACGATAAAGGAATTAAGAGTGTTGATGATCTGAAGGATAAAAAAATAGCCGTTGAAAAGGGAACCGCATCTCATACTTATGCAAGCAAGAACCTTACAAGTGCAACGCTTGAAGTACATGACACGATCACAACTGCATATGAATCTTTGGAGCAGGGAAAAGTAGATGCTGTTATTCAGGATGGACCTGGAGCATATTTCTATATTAAGACAACACCGGACAGCAACCTGGAGGTAGTCGGAGATGAGTTTAATCAGGGCCAGGCACCGTATTGCGTAGCAATTTCTAAAGAATGCAAATATTATGATGAAATCAATGCAGCTGTAAAGGTACTGATTGATAATGGCACAACAGATGAACTCTATGCGAAATGGTGTGAATAATCAAAGAACAGACAGCAACTAAAAAGAAGATAGGATGAGATAGTATATGGATATGACTTTTTTGAATGTTTTACTTCCAATGATGTTTGAGGGATTAAAACTTACGATTTTAATTGCTGTTGTCGGTATCACAATTGGCTTCCTGATCGGAAGCCTCTGTGGATACCTGCTTCAGTCGAAATATAAAATAGGGAAAGCAATTGCAGAAGTTTACATCTGGATCATTCGTGCGACACCACTTATGGTGCAGGCTTTATACGGATATTTTGTAATTCCGAAGCTTTTGGGTGTCGATATTGGAAGCACTGCAGTGGGAATTGGCGTTATCGCACTGAATTCCGGTGCATTTATTTCAGAAATTGTAAAAGGTGCGTTGATGAGCATTGATCCGGGACAGAAAGAAGCAGGTGCATCACTTGGACTTACAAGTGCACAGACGATGATCCATCTGGTTATCCCACCGGCATTTAAAGCGGCACTTCCGGCATTATTTAACCAGTTTATCATTTCTGTTAAGGATACCGCACTTTTATCTGCGATTGCGGTTAATGAGATCACGCATCAGGCACAGGCGTATGCAGCGTTGAGCTTTAAAGCAATTCCTACATACACAGCACTGGCAGCGTTTTATCTGGTGATACTTTCGGTACTGATAATTGTCCAGAAACAGATAGAAAGGAAAATGAGGTGATTGGTATGATTAAAGTAAATCATTTGTCGAAGAAATTTGGGAACCTGGAGGTATTAAAGGATATCAATCTTGATATCAATGAAGGTGAAGTGGTCTGTATCATCGGACCTTCCGGATCGGGAAAGAGTACTTTCTTAAGATGCATCAATCAACTTGAAAGACCGACAGGCGGAACCGTACAGTATGAGGGAAAGAATCTTCTCGATAAGAATTGTGACATCCGCAAATTCCGTGAGGAAGTCGGAATGGTTTTCCAGAAATTCAATCTGTTTCCGCTTAAGACCGTTGTTCAGAATGTTATGATGGCACCAATCCTTACCAAACACATGAATAAGGAAGAAGCGCATGCAAAAGCACTGGAACTTCTGGATAAGGTAGGATTAAAGGATAAAGCGGATGTATATCCGAGTACACTTTCAGGTGGACAGCAGCAGAGAGTTGCCATTGCAAGAGCACTGGCAATGGAACCGAAAGCGCTGTTGTTTGATGAGCCGACATCGGCGCTGGACCCGGAACTGGTAGGAGATGTACTTGATGTTATGAAATCTCTTGCGAAAGAAGGAATGACGATGATCGTTGTAACACATGAAATGGGCTTTGCACGTGATGTGGCAGATCGGGTCATCTTTATGGCAGACGGATATGTTGTTGAAGAAGGCAGACCGGATGCAATTTTTACAGCACCAAGAGAGAGAAGGACGCAGTCATTCTTATCCCGTGTTCTTCCGGCAACTGCATAAATAAGACGTTTTGTAAAAATTATTGATATACTACTCATAAAGGGGCAGGTGAGAGCCTGCCCCAGTGTAAAAAAGATCAAGAAAATGAGTAAAATACTTCCATTGACTTTCCTATATCCGATTGTTAAAATAAGAAGAAAGCTAAAGAAGGGACCTTCGCCATACGGCGGAGGTGTTTTTGGCTTATAGAAAAATATAATTTCTATATTATGATGTAAGTGTCAAAAGTATCAATTGCGTTTGTGCTCGCACAAATAAGCAATTGATACTTATTGACACTCACATCATATTATTAAAAAGCTGGAGATGGTGTGTACGGAGGCACCACTGTAAAAGGAGTGTAGAAAAGATGGAAAAGAAGAGGAGTAATTTTACCGGCTCGATCGGATTCGTGCTGGCGGCTGCGGGAAGTGCAGTCGGGCTGGGGAACATCTGGAGATTCCCGTATCTGGCAGCAAAAGGTGGAGGCGGAGTGTTTATTCTGTGCTATGTGGTACTGGCACTTACCTTTGGGTTTACGTTGCTGACAACAGAGATCGCGATCGGACGTAAGACAGGACAGAGTCCGCTTACCGCATATGAACAGATGCATAAAGGATGGGGAGGAATCGGTGTGCTTGCATGTGCAGTACCGGTTATCATTCTTCCATATTATTGTTCGATTGGTGGATGGGTACTCAAATATTTGTCGGCATTTCTCACAGGTCATGGGGCGCAGGCAGCAGAAGACGGATATTTTACAGGCTATATTACACAGGTCGGACAGCCGATCATATGGATGCTGATCTATGTGCTTATTACGGCAACGGTTGTTTATAAAGGAGTAAATAAAGGAATTGAAAAATACAGTAAGATTCTGATGCCGATCCTGTTTGTACTGATTGCGGGAATTTCTGTATTTTCCCTTACCCTGAAACATACAAATGCAGATGGAGTGACAAGAACCGGTATGCAGGGACTGGCGATTTACCTGATCCCGAATTTTAGAGGGATGACGGTTAAAAGTTTCCTTTCGGTTGTGATGGATGCATTGGGACAGCTTTTCTTCTCAATCAGCGTGGCGATGGGAATTATGGTTACTTACGGATCCTATGCGAAGAAAGAGACCAATCTGATGAAGTCGATCAACCAGATTGAGTTTTTTGATACGCTTGTAGCGCTTCTGGCAGGACTTATGATCATTCCGGCTGTTTATACTTTTATGGGAACCGAAGGAATGTCTGCAGGACCGGGACTGATGTTTGTATCTCTGCCAAAAGTATTTAAAGCAATGGGGGCAGCAGGAGTGTTGGTAGGAATTGTATTCTTTCTGATGGTATCTTTTGCAGCGGTTACTTCTTCTGTATCTGTTATGGAGGCAATCGTATCAAGCATGATGGATAAATTCCATGTATCCAGAAAAAAAGGAACGATCCTGACTACTTTATATGGAATGATCGTTGGTGTGATCGTATGTCTTGGATACAACAAGCTTTATTTCGAACTGAAACTTCCGAACGGCACGGTAGCGCAGATTCTGGACGTGATGGATTATATCAGCAATAACTGTCTGATGCCGATGGTGGCACTGCTTACCTGTATTCTGATCGGATGGGTTGTAAAACCAAAAGTGATCATCGATGAAGTGACACTTGGCGGATACAGGTTTGGCAGAGAAAAGCTTTATGTTGCAATGATCAAGGTAATTGCACCGTTGATGCTTCTGATTCTTTTAGTGCAGTCCGTAGGATTATAAAAAGAAGATTTCAGAAAAGGCTTGACATTTAGTGGAAAATAAATTATTGTAAGTTACAGATTTTGGTGTGTAACTGTACGGCAGGCATTAACCATACATAGATATTATTTTGATATTTGTGTGGGGTTAGTGCCTTTTTTGCGTCAAAAATTCGGATAAAAGGCTTCCACGAAAGGAAATAATATCATAGGCATAAGCCAGGTAATTAAAATTTCTTGAGGAAAAGGAGTACATGCAATGAAAGACAAAATTTTTGGCGTATTGCAGCGAGTTGGAAGATCCTTCATGCTTCCAATCGCAATTCTTCCGGTAGCGGGTCTGCTGCTGGGATTCGGTAGCTCGTTTACCAATGCTACCACAATCCAGACTTATGGTCTGGAGAAAATTTTAGGAGACGGAACCATCCTGAATTCGTTACTCATTATCATGAACAAAGTAGGAAGTGCTGTATTTGACAACCTGCCACTGATTTTCGCGGTTGGAGTTGCAATCGGTATGGCAAAGAAAGAAAAAGAAGTAGCGGCACTTTCTGCATTGATCGCATTCTTTGTTATGAATGTTGCAATCAATGCAATGCTTGTGATCACAGGAGAGATTACCGCAGATGGAACGATCGCTTCGAATGTACTGGAAGGAACCATCACTTCTGTTTGCGGAATCCAGTCCTTACAGATGGGGGTGTTTGGTGGTATTATTGTAGGACTTGGTGTTGCTGCTCTGCATAACCGTTTTCACAAAATCGTTCTTCCAAATGCGTTATCATTCTTCGGAGGGTCCAGATTTGTTCCGATCATTTCTACACTGGTGTACATGTTTGTTGGGATTGGAATGTATTTTGCCTGGCCGGTTGTACAGAATGGAATTTATGCACTTGGCGGACTGGTAACCGGAAGCGGATATCTGGGAACCCTGATTTTTGGTATTATTAAGAGAGCTTTGATTCCGTTCGGACTTCATCACGTATTTTACATGCCATTCTGGCAGACAGCAGTCGGTGGAACAATGGAAGTTGCGGGACAGATGGTACAGGGAGGACAGAACATCTTCTTTGCACAGCTTGCTGATTCTGCAAATATCGCACATTTCAGCGCAGATGCGACCAGATATTTCTCAGGTGAATTTATCTTTATGATCTTCGGACTTCCGGGAGCGGCACTTGCGATGTACCGCTGTGCAAAACCGGAAAAGAAAAAACAGGCAGGAGGACTTCTCCTTTCTGCAACACTTGCCTGCATGATGACGGGTATTACAGAGCCGCTGGAATTCTCATTTCTTTTTGTTGCACCGGCACTTTTTGCTGTACAGGTAGTGCTTGCAGGTTCTGCTTACATGATCGCGCATATCCTGAATATAGCAGTAGGACTTACCTTCTCTGGTGGTTTTCTGGATCTGTTCCTTTTCGGTATCCTGCAGGGAAATGCAAAGACAAGCTGGCTTCGGATCATTCCGGTTGGAATTATTTATTTCTTCTTGTATTACTTTATCTTCAGTTTCCTGATCAAAAAGTTTAACTTCAAGACACCGGGACGTGAAGATGATGATACAGAGACAAAATTATATACAAAGGCAGATGTAAATGCCAGAAAAGAAGCAGGAAAAGAAACAGCAGGGAATACAGGGACCGCAGATCCGGTAAGTGAGGCAATCACACAGGGGCTTGGCGGAAAGAAAAATATCAGTGATGTGGATTGTTGTGCAACAAGACTTCGTATCACAGTTCATGACGCAGCCCGCGTAAATGATGAGATCATCAAGACAACAGGTTCCAGAGGAATCGTGAAAAAGGGACAGGGTGTCCAGATCATTTATGGTCCACAGGTAACTGTGATTAAGTCTAAACTGGAAGATTATCTGGAAACAGCTCCGGATGAATATTATGAGAGCGCTGCTGTGTCAGAAGAGAATTCAGCTGAAGAAAATACAGATACTGTAAATGAAAATAATGAAACCCAGGAAAAAGTGGTAAATACAATTGTTGTATCTAGTCCGATCACCGGTATGGCAGGCGATATTACAACCTGTCCGGATGAAGGATTTGCAGGAAAAATGATGGGTGACGGAGCTGTTGTTACACCGGAAGATGCTGTGATCTGTGCACCGGAAGATGGAGAAGTGCTTTTCGTATTTGAAACAAAGCATGCACTTGGGTTCCAGACAGAAAGCGGACTTGGCATGCTGCTTCACATCGGTATTGATACCGTATCTCTGAACGGTGAAGGATTTGAAGTATTTGTAGAAAATGGTCAGAAAGTGAAGAAGGGGGATCCGCTTATGAAGATCGATATTCCATTCCTGACTTCGCATGCACCGTCTCTTTGTTCACCGGTACTTTGTACAGAACTGGAAGAGAATCAGAGAGTACGTCTCCTTGCGACGGGAGAAGTTAAAGCTGGCGATCCACTATTTGCCGTAGATACAGTAGAATAGAACAGCGAAAGCTGTTTTAATAATGGCGTCGCTTTGGCAAGCAAAACGCTGTA
>OGQB01001007.1_pt1 | contig 26118 bp, 15 predicted proteins | sample 1553071 | NCBI WGS metagenome assembly OGQB01 (sample SAMEA2580284, study PRJEB22360) | human gut metagenome | biome: human gut; feature: human-associated habitat; material: faeces | place: Denmark | collected 2008/2010
CTCCCGACACCTGGTTTTGGAGACCAGTGCTCTACCAACTGAGCTACACCCGTATTTGACGCTGCAAAGGAAAGCAAATTTCCTGGAATCTGCAATATTCCTGTACATATTTCTTAGATTTTTTTCCGCTTCAATTTTCCCATACGCCCCGGTTTAGAAATAATATTTTGACTTACAGCTTTTCATCTTTTTCAGCAATTCCTCCACCCAATAAAATATCTTCGTGGTAAAAAGCAACAGGTTGTCCCGGAGCAACGGCCCAGGCAGGCTCACTTAAGACCACTTTCAAGCGGTCAGGGCTCAAACGTTCAGCCCGGATATTTCCCCTCGGATTTAATCCCAACCCCCGGATTTTGATTTCTACCCCGTCAGCCAACAAATCCCCAAAGTACACTGCCTCCACCTGCCCGACTGTCAGTACAGAAGTATATAACCCGGATTTGGGAGCGACAATAATACTGTTCCTCTCCACATCGATCTCCCGGACATACATAGGAACTCCGGTCCGGTCGGGAATCCCCCGTTTCTGTCCAACCGTATAATTCAAGATTCCGGCATGTACGCCCAATACCCGTCCTTTATCGTCAATAATTTCTCCACTTTCCTGTCGGAAGTCTTTTATAGGATAATCCTTTATAAAATCACGGTAATCCTTATTTTTCAGAAAACATATCCCCATGCTCTCCCGTCTCCGGGCCATCTGCTCGTATCCATTCCGGGCCGCCCACTCCTTCACTTGTTTTTTGGTATATTCACCCAAAGGGGTCAACGCTCTTCTTAAAAGCGCCTGAGGCAGGCCCCACAAAAAGTAAGACTGATCCTTCTGAGGATCGATCCCTTTCCGGATATAAAATCTTCCCTCCCGTTCGACAATCCTGACATAATGCCCCGTTGCGATATACTCCACTCCCAACTCATCAGCCACCTGATGTAACAATATCCACTTTACCCGGCGGTTACAAATGCAGCAAGGACTCGGCGTAAGACCCGACCGGTAAGCTTTTACGAAAGGATCAACCACCTGCTGCCTGAATAGTTCATGTCCTTCCCGGCAGAGGAAAGGGATATTCAGTTTTTCACAACTGTCTCTCACACCGCTTAAATCATTTTTCTCCCACAATTCCAGGGTCACCCCGATCACTTCATACCCTTGCCGGCGTAACAATAAAGCGGTCACAAAACTATCGACCCCTCCGCTCATACCGACAACCACCTTTTTCATATACAGATTTTTGAACTAGAAAAATTTTCAGGCAAAAAACAAATAGGCGATCACGACCGCAGCGATAATCCCTGCTAAATCGGCAATCAGTCCACACGGAACAGCGTAACGGGTATTCCGGATCCTCACCGCCCCGAAATAAACAGCAATGATATAAAAAGTCGTATCCGTCGCCCCCTGGAAAGTACAAGCCAAACGTCCGGCAAATGAATCGGCCCCGAAAGTCTTCATGGTATCGATCATCATCCCCCGGGCACCGCTTCCACTCAGCGGTTTCATCAAAGCTGTCGGCAGCGCATCCACCCAGTCGGCATTAAAACCAAGTCCTTCTATCCCCCGGGTAATCGCAGACATCACCACTTCCATAGCCCCGGAAGCCCTGAATACCCCGATCGCCACCAAAATCGCGATCAAATAAGGAATGATCTTTACAGCAGTAGCGAATCCATCCTTAGCCCCCTCGATAAAAGCATCGTACACATTGATCCGCTTCCAGGCCGCCATCCCGATAAATACCATGATGATACCGAACAGAATGATGTTACTGGCGACATTCGAAACAACGGTTATCGCTTCTTTATCCAAGGTTGAAAAATACCAGATCACTCCCGCCATCAAAGCCGAAATTCCTCCCAAATAAGCCAGAATCACTCTATCGAACAAATTGATCTTTTGATAAATAGCGACAGCGATCAAACCGGCCAAAGTAGAAAAATAAGTGGCTAGTAAGATAGGAATAAAAATATCGGTCGGATTAGCAGCCCCCAATTGGGCCCTATATACCATGATCGACACCGGTACGATCGTCAGTCCTGAAGTATTTAATACCAGGAACATAATCTGAGCATTCGAAGCCGCATCTTTCCGGGTATTGACCTCCTGCATTTGCTGCATCGCTTTCAATCCCATCGGTGTAGCAGCATTATCCAAGCCCAGCATATTAGCAGCCAGATTCATCATAATGGACCCATGGGCAGGACTATCCTGAGGCAGCCCAGGGAAAAGACGGCGGAAAAACGGATTGATCATTCCTGACATCACCTGCACAGCCCCACCCCGTTCACCGATTTTCATGATCCCCATCCACAAAGTCAGCACTCCGGTCAGCCCCAGGGAAATCTCAAAACCGGTCTTCGACATATCGAAAGTAGAGGTCATCATAGCGCTGAATACTTCCGTATCACCTCCTATCACTAAACGAAATAAAGCGACGATAAAGGCAACGGCAAAAAAGAAAATCCAGATATAATTCAACACCATAATTCACTACACCTGATTAACGCAAAGGGAACCGATCACGACAAGTAAAAAGCAAAACTTTTTACTTGTCAGCCAGTCCCTTGCAAGCTTTAAGGGTATTTTGCAGCAAAGACACAATAGTCATCGGCCCCACTCCTCCCGGAACAGGCGTGATATAAGAACATTTAGGAGCTACTCCTTCAAAATCTACATCCCCCACCAGGCGGAAACCGGACTTCGTTTTATCCGAAGGTACCCGGTGGATTCCGACGTCTACCACTACCGCACCTTCTTTTACCATATCGGCAGTCACAAAATGAGGTTTTCCCAAAGCGACGATCAGTATATCGGCTTGTAACGTCATTTCTTTTATATTTTGCGTACGGCTATGACAGATCGTCACCGTACAATCTGCATATTTATCTTTACGTGACATCAACACCGCCATCGGAGTACCTACGATATTGCTTCTCCCGATCACCACACAATGCTTCCCTTGAGTGGGTATTTCATAACGTTTCAGCAACTCTACGATTCCCGCGGGAGTTGCAGGCAGATAGGCAGGCAAACCGGTCACCATCTTGCCGACATTGCAGGGATGAAATCCATCCACATCTTTATCGGGATCGATAGCCATCAACACTTTATGCTCAGAGATATGGCGAGGCAACGGCAACTGTACGATATAACCGTCTACGTCGGCATCCTGATTCAACTTATCGACGACAGCCAACAATTGTTCTTCGGTAATATCGGCCGAATACCTCATTTCGGTGCTCTTGAAACCGACCTCCTGGCAAGCCTTTACTTTACTGGCCACATAAGTTTCACTCGCCGGATCGTTACCTACCAGAACGGCCACCAAATGAGGTGTTTTGGCTCCGGCTGCTTTCATCCGTTTTACTTCATCTGCCAACTCTTGTTTTACCTGAGCTGCAATTTTTTTCCCATCTATTAACTCCATTTCTTCTATTCACTTTTCGTTAATCACTTACAGTCGCTCAACGTCTCATGCCGGGCATTTTCCGCATCAGTTTACCACCACCGGACAACATCTTCATCATCTTCTTCGATTCTTCGAACTGTTTCAACAGACGGTTCACATCCTGAACGGTCGTTCCACTCCCTTCAGCAATTCGCTTACGGCGTGAACCGTTTATCAGGGCCGGATCCTCCCGTTCTGCAGCAGTCATGGAATAGATAATCGCTTCAACTCCTTTAAAGGCATCGTCGTCGATATCGATATCTTTCAGTGCTTTACCGACACCGGGAATCATGGAAGCCAGATCTTTGATATTTCCCATCTTTTTGATTTGCTGGATCTGACTCAGGAAATCATTAAAATTAAACTGATTGCGGGAAATTTTCTTTTGTAATTTTTTGGCTTCTTCGGCATCGAACTGTTCCTGAGCCTTTTCTACCAGGGACACGATATCTCCCATCCCCAGAATACGGTCGGCCATACGTTCGGGATGGAAGGCGTCCAAAGCTTCGAGTTTCTCTCCGGTTCCGACATACTTGATCGGTTTGTTCACTACCGTACGGATAGAAAGAGCGGCCCCCCCCCGGGTTTCCCCATCCAGTTTGGTCAGAATCCCTCCGTTGAAATCCAGCCGTTCGTTAAATTCGCGGGCAGTATTCACTGCATCCTGACCGGTCATCGCATCGACCACGAACAGGGTTTCATTCGGATGAATAGCCTCTTTAATTGCAGCGATCTCGTTCATCATCTGCTCGTCGATAGCCAAACGTCCTGCCGTATCGACAATCACCACATCATACCCCTTCGCTTTGGCTTGTTTAATGGCATCCAAAGCGATCCTTACCGGATCTTTGGTCGTCTCATCGCTATATACAGGCACCTGGATCTGTTCGCCCAATACTTTCAACTGCTCGATAGCAGCGGGACGATAAACGTCACAAGCCACCAGCAAAGGTTTCTTCCCTTTTTTATTCTTCAATAAATTGGCAAACTTACCGGAAAAGGTCGTTTTACCGGAACCTTGCAAACCGGACATCAAAATAATCGCCGGATTACCTTTTATATCTACTTCGACATTCTTGCCCCCCATCAACTCAGCCAACTCATCGTGGACAATCTTCACCATCATTTGTCCCGGTTTGACAGCCGTGAGCACATTCATACCCAAAGCTTTCTCTTTCACCCGATTGGTGAAGTCCTTCGCTATTTTATAGTTGACGTCGGCATCTAACAAGGATCGGCGCACCTCCTTCAAGGTCTCCGCTACATTCAATTCTGTGATTTTTCCCTGCCCCTTTAATATCTTGAACGACCGTTCCAGTCTTTCCGATAAATTCTCAAACATATCTTATTCGCTTTATATTTAATGATTATTTTATCTTTTCCCAATATTTTTCAATACCACAAATGTTTTATCGATCAAGGCATTATCAACCACCACCGTAAACTCGTTGGTAGAAGAGATGACTTCGGTCAGATTGATACCTTCCCAAGATAATTCTTTCATAATGGTATAATAAAAACCGGCCTGCATACTGTTCCCTTTCGGCAATTTCAGCGTCACCGAAGACAGACCGTTTTTTTTAAAGAGACACAACTCATCTTTAAAATAATCGGCGATCAATTCCTCCATCGTGTCACTGATCACAAGATTGGTTTCGAAAACTCCCTGTACCATCGTATAAAAAATCTCATCGTTTTTCACCAGATTTTTCAATACTTCGATATGGCAATCCAATAGAGTAGGTGAATTTTTAAAAGTATAGTCACACAAACTACTCCTAAGAATAATATCCCCCATATTACTCAGCAACTTATTCAACTGCACCTGCTCCCGCACCTGCAAATAAGGCGCCAACCGATTCAAGGCCATCACAATAGCCCCGGTATTCACTCCCTTCTGCAACGCTCTCTCCACATCGGGCTGCAATTGCCGGGCAAGCGAAGAAACATTGATAATGCCCGCCGCTAAAGACTCCGACAGATAAGGCCGGTGTTTTACGATATCTTCTACAACATGAGAAATACTGACCATATAAAGTACATTTAAAAGATGAGCTGTTTAATTTTCAACAAAAATAGTATATTCTGAGCATTTAACCACCGATTTTTCTATTTTTTTCATAAGAAACGAAAGAAATGAATACAACCAGACAAACGCATAAAAATAACCGGTAAAATAGAAAAACCAAAAAATCCGGCAGGATCACTCCTACCGGATTCACACAACATAAATTTGAAACTACACTTATCAACGCATCATTCTGCAATTGTACAAGGAAGTGACACGTTTGCCTTCATATCCTTTAAAAGATACCCGGATTTTATCTTTTCCCTCGGTAAATTTAGCAGGGATTACAATCGTATTTTCGACGAAGTTTCCATCTTCACCTTTAGGAGAGAACAATTCCAGACGTACACCATCGATCAGGATTTCGAAGGTATCACGACCACAATCCCCGCCCCAGAAAGTCATCATCATCTTCATGGATTCCGTCCCGGATACTTTCATATCGAAATCAAAATATCCGGTCGGATAAGCATACCGGTATTTTTTACCCCTGAAATCTCCGATACGGCTTTCCCCGGCACTCAGGTTATGATCCCGTTCGGGCTGCATTTCTCCCAGCACGATATAATCGACAGTCACCTTATTCAGTTCTTCGATCCGCAATCTTTCTGCTTCATATTCCGCCTGTTTTTGTTTCCATTCCCCGGGTGAGAATACATCCCAATACACCGTATAATACTGATCGTAGGTATTGTAAAAAGGAATCAATGTCACCTCTTTCGGATAACCCAAACCTTCGGTTTCAAAAGTCAGCGGTTTACCGTTTACCGGGTGGATATACTTACATACCTGTTTGTCGGGTGAAACAAAAACCGGTACACCGCGGATCGGTTCTATCTCTTTCTCACCCAATGCACCTGCCAGTAAAGTCGGTCCGTAGAACACAGCCCGCCGGTCGGCATTATCCGGCATTTCCTTCGTATAAAGATTCATCGGTATATTCAATTCGATCCGGTCGCCTGCTTTCCATTTCCGTTCCAGCGTAATGAAAGATCCCGGTTTGGATGTTACTTTCTGCTTTGTACCGTTTACTTTCACCACGATCCCTTCTCCGGCCCACACCGGATAACGCAGATTCAAAGCCATAGGCTGACGTTCCCCCTCGACCACTTTCAACGTCACCCGTCCATTCTCCGGATAAACGGTTTCCAGCCTCACTTTCAATCCCTTCTCTTTCCAGGTCAATACCGAGGGTATATAAAGATTGACAAACAGAGAACGGTCGTCGCTACCGTGACTGTAAATCGCCCCCCCATACTTGGAATGATTTTCAAAACCACTTCCCATACAACAGGTGAATGAATTGTATTTATCGCAAAAATCTTTCCGGGTTCCCATCGCCAGCGGCACAAAATAACAGGTCATTCCCGTTTCGGGATGCTGAGAAGCCAGGATGTGATTATACAATGCTTTCTCGTAAAAGTCGAGATACTTCGGATCTCCGGTCCATTCATACAGATGTTGGCTCAATTTCAGCATATTATAAGTATTACACGTCTCACAGGTAGAATGCGTCAGGCGATCGTTCAGTTTATCGGGTGTCGAAAGATATTCTCCCGAGCTATTTCCCCCGTTAGCATAACTATGATGATTTACCATCGTTGTCCAGAAAAATTCGGCAATCCGTTCATCTTTTGGGTTTCCGGTCAACTCATACTGACGTGCACTACCGATGATCTTCGGTATCTGGGTATTCGAATGCAATCCGGGCAGGATATCTTTCCCTTCTGCCAACGGTTCCATCAATCGTCTGTGGTAAAATCGATATGAAGCGTCCAGGTATTTTTTATCTCCGATCAGAGCATACACCTGTGCCAATGCTTCGTTCATACCACCGAACTCACAATTCAGCATCGTCTGTACCTGTTCGTCCGTCAGTCCGGCAAGTACATCCACCAGATAATCGGCCAAATTCACCAGTACTTTTTTAGCAGTCTTGTTCCCAGCTAACAGATAAGCATCATTGAGTCCCATCATGGTTTTATGTTCGTTGTACCAGGGGACCCACAAGCCGTTCAAGTCGAATCCGGCCGAACGGATAATCCCCTTTTTCACCTGTTTGAATACCCGGTCTCCCCCCGGCATGCCACCGATAAAACCGTTCACAAAATATTGCTGGCAACTATCCAGTTCGTGCACGATATAATCCACCCGTTGTTTGAAGCGTTCGTCTCCGGTAGAGGCATACTGTTGTGCCACAGCCGAAAGATAATGTCCCAGGGTATGCCCGGCTATCCCCATAGACTCCCAGCTTCCATAAGATTCTCCTTTCGGCTCGAGGCCTGCATTCTTCAGGAAATTCGATAACAACCGGTCCATATCCATTTCCAGCATCCATGCCGCATTCCGGTCCATAGCATTCTTAAAAGGGCTATCCAGCAAACGGACCTCCTTCAAACCGAAATACTTCACCTTCGCCGGCACCACATTCCCGACAGCCAAGGCCGCACAATGTTCACAGGCTCGGCCTACCGACACAATCCCTATAACCAGTAACCATCCTATTATTAATTTTCTCATAACTTCCATTATTTTCAAATTCTACCTTTGCACCTCTTTACTCTGTTCCGAGTACAATCACATTCGCACTAAAAGGGCCTACTTTCACCTGTTTGGTATTTTTCAAACTTTTTTCCGACACTTTCACCACACTTTCCTGTCCCGGTGTATTATAAGCCATATCGTCGGGTCCGGTAAGGGTATAAATCGTCGCCACCCCGTTCAACCGGCATGTTTTTGCCTGATACTCAAACTGTCCACCCAGTATATCCAGATCGAAAGTCACTTCTTCCCAGCCCGGATTTATAACAGATAAAGTCAATGCCTGATCGGAAGACCGAATAGCGGCAGCGACATCCAGGGGACGTAACTCTCCGTCCACTTTCACCGGAACGGTACCGAATTGTTCGCGATATAATTTCAACACCTCGCCGGTCGAAGCATAACAAGCATCCGTCGTCGTCGCTTTGATACAACCGATGACATTCACCGTTTGTGCATAATTGGCCATAAATACCATATCGCTTTGACGGAGGAACTCATTCAGTCCGGCAGCAATCCCCAAAGCATCCCGTAAGAAATAACGGGTACCTAATTCACCATAGATATGAGGGCCGTACCAATAATTCCATTCGTCCATACAAATACGGATATCCTTTCCTTCCAAAGCGGGTATATCTTTCCGGTATCCCCGGTGCGCTTCGGCTATCCGGCGAATATTACGGGGAATTTGCAATACGTGCGTCATCAGTCCTCCACCATGCCAGTCCTGACAATAAAAATGTTCGCTCACCAAATCCATCCGCTCGGCACAATTAGCCAAAATCATTTCGTCCCACCGGCCCACTTCTCCGACAGCGATCAGGTGGATAGAAGAATCTACTTTCCACATCGCATCTGCAAAACTGTTATGTTTTTTCACAAAAGCTTCCGTACTCATAAAACCGAGTTGCCAATCCCCGAACATTTCATTCCCGACGGACCACCATTTCACCTTCCAGGGTTTTGCCTGTCCGTTTTGTTTCCGCCATTTACCCATCGGTGTATCCTCTGTACCGTTACAATATTCCACCTCATCGGCAGCTTCTTTTACCCCTCCTAAACCGGCATTTACAGCAATATAAGGCTCGGTATCCAACAATTCACACAATCGCATAAACTCATGGATCCCGACATCGTTCGATTCCACTCCTGTCCAGGCCGGATTTCTCCGGGGAGGCCGTTTATCCCGTTCACCGATCCCGTCATGCCAATCATAACCACTGACGAAATTACCTCCCGGCCAACGATATACCGGAGCTTTCAATCCTCTCAGCAAAGCCAGCACATCCGCCCGGAAGCCGTCGATATGATCATCCGGCATCAAAGAAGCCGTACCGATCCATAATCGTCCTTCTTTTTGCGGACAGATCGAAAAAGTAGCATCCTTTACTTTATGATCGAAAGCTGAAAAATGCACCGGATATTTACGATAAGTAGTCCCGACCTCCAAGGATAATTCCTGAGTAAACGAACCGTAATTCAACATCACTTTTACCGGCATTTCGCGATCGGCTTTCATTACAATATATCCCGAACAGGAAATACCGGGCCGTAATCCCAGTTGCGTCTGTTTCAGCGCGATCCGTTTACCGTCGGATTTCAACACCGGAGTATGCCGTCCTGTATAGGGAGCTGTCTCGTCCATATACAAACCTTTTTCCGCTTTATCCGTGCCCGCAATCTGCCAGGGAGAACCTTTTTGTCCCGGAGCATACCAGAATTTCCGGTCCATCAACATTTCGGCCCAGATACCTCCATAAATACAATGCCCCATATGTTCTATAAATTGCCCATAAATATAAGGAGACATCTCCGCCTTTTGCTCTGCCGGATCAACTTTTATACTGGTTTCGATGACCTCCGTACCCAGACATTCGAACGAAAGATCGTCAAACCATACTTTCCCTTTTGCTTTTCCTTCTGTTCCCAGCAAACATGATACGGTGACACAATCGTTCGCTCCGGTCTCAAAATCACAACTGACCAAAGTCCAGTCTTGCGTACCGGTAAAATCAGGCAATTGTACCTCGACTCCCTGCAAGCGGAATCCGGCTCCCCCTTGCGGTTCGGCCACTACATTTTCACATTTGATCCACCCTTTGAAGCGATATTTCGACCACGGTTTGAGATTCACCCGGTTATTCCAGTATCCATTAGCCAAACCGTCGGCTGAAATACATAAACTCCGGGTACCGTCATGAGCCGTTGCATCATAGAAGTGCAAAACTTCTTTACTGGCAGGAGGAGCCTGCCAATAGAGCACTTCTGAAGAAACGACCTCTTCGGCAGAACCGTTCTTTATTTCTCCCCACTGTCCACCGGTCAAAGGTTGACGCTCTTTTGGGACAGAACATGCACAAAGCACCGCTATCCCGAATAAAACGATATTATTCTTCTTCATTTTCGATATTTATTGATGTATTTATGACAACTAATCTGCTCGTTCGTAGCCGGGAAAAACTCGCTCAAAATATCGTACAAACCGCGGTCATAGGCCTTCAATTCCTTGCGGGTATTCACCTGGTTATGTTTTCCGTCCGGTTTAGGAACTTCAGCATTCACATTAAACCAATCCTGTACTCCTTCGGCCCAATACTCTTCGATATTGGTCGCGGCATAGGTATCTTTCCACTTTCCGGCAGCCAAAGCGGCATCATAAGCTTTTTTCAGACGTTCATTAAAATCGGGATATACAGTCAGTATTCCGATCAAATGAATCGAATGGGCAAATTCATGGACCAGAATATCTTCGGCATGGTATTTATCGATCTGATATCCCAAAATATTTTCTTCGGCACAAGTCGTCAAAGGCAACCACTTCGTTCCTCCTAATCCCCTGGCTCTCAAGTCCCAATTCAAAGAAGTATCCCGAGCCAAATGAGCATGTTCGGGGATATCGGTCGTCCCTTCATAACGAGCCATGACGCCCACACGGGTACCGATATCTGTCATCGCCTTCAACACCCCGGCAGGCAGATATCCGGTCAACGCCGTCAACGTACGGTGAGCCGCATACATCGCCGAATCGGGAACCCGCCAGGAAGCTATAATATGAATCCCGTTGGCATTCAGGTATTTCTTGTAAAAAGGATTCAGCTTCAGCTCTAGCGGTGGAGCCGTAATCCCCGGTTTCTGTCCGGTTACTCTCTGCTGCGCCTTTCCCAGACACAGCAGACAACAAAATACAATGCACATCACATATTTCATAACACTTTCATATTAGGGTTAGACAATCTGCCCACCAGCACGCCATGCAGAGGTACATCATTAGCATCCGGATTTTCATCCGCCTACCGGTTTAATACCTTCCTCCCCACTTTATTACGTCCCGGTTTTTCCTTTTTCAAATCACCTAAACAAAGGAATGACATTCCCTTAACTTTCAATAAAACATATATGCAAAAAAATACAACAATTGTACAAATCGAGTTTTTAAAAGGAAAATAGCATATAAAAATCATACATACGATTGTTGACTTGTCCCCCAAAACCTCCTAATAAAAAAGGAACGGTGCATGTCCAGTTTTAAACCGTTATTACCGTTTTAACTGTCGGCACCGTTTTAACCTTAAAATAGCATCCGGTATCGGAGAAAATTATTCTGCAAAAACCAAAGTTCTGATACAATGTTCGGTTTGACCGGATGCCCATGAATAATAGTCGAACTCAAAATATAAAGTCTTCGTATTTTTATCATAGTAAGCGATATAATCCGATTCGAGAGCCGTATTCACCGGTTCATACATCGTCACGATTTCAACTTCATAAGCTCCTGAAGGAGCCCCGTCTGCAGTAGATTCCACCTGATTAATCTTAAATAATAGTGGATAAGCAGTATTTCCATTATCCAACCCCATAGCATAGTCGTAATCGGCAGCCCTGAATTTGGCATAGCGATCGTCATAAAGGCTAGTGCCTGCAGCTTCCAGTTCGGTTGTTATCTCATCGTACTCTGCTTTCGTATAGATTTTATCACCGAAATGAACATATCCGGTATATCCTTCTTCTGTCAATGTATAGTTTCCGGCTAATACACCGGCCTCCAAAGCCGGTAAAACGACTACCGATGAAGCATCCATCTGGGTCACCGTAAAGCTTTCGGTAACCCCTTCCCACACTCCGGTAATCGTAGCCGTACGGGTTTTTCCGGTATTGTTCGCTGTAGCCGTCAGATTCAGAGTCACAAAAGCATCGTCTTCGCCAGCGACGACCATATAACCGTCGGTACCCTGTACAAAACTGACTCCCTCACTACCGACAGTCAACCAACTCACACCGGTCCCTTCTACTTTATACTTCGTCATACCGATATAATTTCCGGAAGTATTCGACTTTGTACCTCCCGTATATGAAAATTTCACTTCTTCAGTTCCCCAGTCAATCACCGCACAAGGTTGTACCAAAGTCATCGTCTGGGTCAGATTCCCGGCCTTAATCGTTACAGAACCGGTGATTTCCTGAGCGGTCGTATTCAAATTCGCCACCGAAACAGTCACGATAGAATCATTGGTCCGGCTAGCTGTAAAATCGTCCGTTACGCTTTCTACAGTCCAACTATCCGTATAGGCTTTCACTTTAATATCACCATTTCCTCCCCAAAAAACCAAGTTTTCCAGGCTGACATCACTTAACATAAGTCCGGATTCCTGACTAACCGTCACTTTTTTTACCGACTGCTCTTTCTGTACCGTAATCGTCGCTGTCCGTACCGCTGCCTCCGTATCGTTCGGGTCCACCCTGACGGCTATCGAATCGGTGCCCTGAATCCATTCCGGTTTACACCACGACTTATCCGAGCTAAAGGTCCAATCGTCAGTATTACATTCGACCACAAAACCCTCTTCGCCTCCTTTTAAGCCATAACTCAAATTCGTCTTCGTAACCGCTAGTGCTCCCGACCGCTGAGCAACCGTAAATATTTTATAAAGCTGATCCGATACCGACACCGTGATATGTCCGAAACGTTCTTCAGAGCCGGTATTTACTTCTGCTGTAAAATTCACGATCGAATCCTTTTCTACGGAACAGGTCACCCAATCGGCATCTTTATCGATACTCCATGCAACATCCGACCGCACGATAAACGAACCCGTAGCTCCTTTAGCACTGACTTCCAGGGTGTCGGCAGATAAACTGATCGTAGGTGCAGCCTGCATGACAGCCAGACTTTGTGTCCGGCTACCGGCCTGTATCTTTAATATAGCCGAACGTATTTCAGCCCCTGAATTATCCTGGGTTTTCAATATCAACAAAGTATCTTTTTTCTCATAGGTAATCCAATCGTAATCGTATTCCGCCACCGCCCAGAAGTCGAAAGTCGTCGTAATCTTTACCGTATCCAGCCTTCCCGTTGCAGAACGGTTCAAACGGGACGGAGTCAGATACAAATCGGCACTTTGAGTGGTAAAACTACGTACCACCGAATGTACATCCGCAACAGAAGCATTTTCATATTTGGCATAAGCGACATAAGAATAAGTCGTAGCCGATTCCAATTCGGTCAAATCCAGATACATCACAGAATCGACCTTTTCTACTTTTAAAACATCCCCATAAGATAACAAAGCACTCTTATCGGTCTGTACTCCATAACAGATTCCCACTTCACCGATACCGGCCGTCTCATTCAGGCGGATCCGTACCCGGGCAGATGTCGGCGTGATCGATTCTTCCAGCGGCCCGCCATTCACATGTACCGAGGATGTAGTCAACACATCGTCGTCATCGCTACAGGCTCCTAAAAAAACGGCCAGCAGACCTACTAAAACGGAAAATATTTTATTCTTCATAAGATTCATCATTAAAGTTATACTTAGTTTTTCACCTCCGTATTGACAAATTTCACCCGATAAGGATATTCTTCATCATTGCCGACATCGTCGTCCCAAACATGAGGTTCATGCCGGGTCGGAGCTCCCGATACCACAAACCACAACTGTTTCAGCCCTCCACCGGGCACGGTAAAAGATACGGATGCTTGCGGAGCAGTCCCGGTTGCCTCCCCCATATCCCCGTATACAGGTGTCCAACTTCCTTGCACACCGACAAAACCGAACCTCCATCCTGCTTTGCTATCACCGACTGTCCGATAACGGCTGTCACCTGTAATCCCTTCGAATTCGGCAGTCACCGTCGTTCCTCCTTCCGGTACGCTCAACTGAAAAGCATTATAGCCGTAATCATGCGGTGTAAAAGCGATATTTTGCTCCGTGCCGTGATCTGCAGTCACCGTATCCGGATAGGAACGATAATATCCGTTCTCAGCGATCAGACGGGTCTTGTGGGTATACCAGGTTTGCCGGTCGGCCTCGCTTTGTCTATCGACGATACGCCGCAAATAACCGCCCAAAGGATAATCCCAGGTAATGTCATGACAAGCCGATTCCCACACTTCGGCATTGAATTGATCCTGTGAAAGACCTGCAATCCGTTTATAAGCCGTAATCGGGTCTTCATGGCTTTCAGACTCCCGCCATACCCGTCCCAACATATCTTCCCCATGTTTCATCCGCCAATATTCCATCAGATAAAAAGCCTGGTAACGCAACCATTCGTGCATAAATCCGCGGTGATGATTGGCCAGATAAATAGGTACATCACAATTCCACTCCGGGAAAAGCGCGATATTCTGCCACGCCATATGCTGGGCACACATCTCCCAAAAACTATTGCCATCCTGCGAAGTTCCGCTTTGCCCCTGACGGAAGCCGGCCTCTTTGTTCGGATCGTCACAATACACCTGATATTGGAACGAATGCCCGAACTCGTGGGCGATCGTCTGTCCCACCGGTTTCATCGTCGCCGGATTGACCCACAAAGCTCCGATCACATCATCGTATCCTCCGCCATATGCCGTCCACGTGGTCGTATAATGGACGATCACCATCATCCGGATCGAATCGACGTTCGAATTTCCCGGAGTGACAAAATTCAGGGAATCATGATACAATTTATAGAAACGCTCTCCTTTTTCGAGTAAATCGTCGAGATCGACAGTCATATCCACCCCATTCAAAGGCGGAGCACTTTTGGGATCGTCACCGAATCCTTTTTCCCAGAATACCACAAAATTTTCGGAAGAAACCATCCGGTGATAACTGAGCCGACTGTTATCGTCATAAAAATCCATAGACCGCAAATCATCCTGGACCGGGAAAAACAGCTTCTTTCCACTGGGCAATACGGTGGCTTTTCCTTGTACCTCACTGTCGGTAAGCCGGCACTCGATCTCAAAGACTCCTTTCTGAGTCACAGACAAATTACAATCGAAAAAGAGATCTTTCCTGAAAGCGGTATTCGCTTTCTCAACCTTATATTGTACCGCGTTACCGGTAGATTGTGATACAACCGGATAAGAGGGAACGGGATAAGGAACGATCACCGCTTCGTCGGTATAGATAATTTCTGCCCAGGGATTAGCCGTTTCAAAATTATTTTTATTTGTCCGGGTCACCCAACGATCTTTCCAACTAATGCTCTGATTGCGTCTGTCTTTAACTTTCAGTATCAAATAACCATAATTTTTATTATAAGCACTGCCTAAAGCCCCGGCGAATTCCTGCAGCTCTTCCTCGCTCAGTTCTTTACTACTCACGTCGGCAGGAGCTTTATCGCTATCCGTCGTTCCCCAGGTTGCCGATACAGTGACGGCCTTAGCCGAATTGTCTTTCAACTGGATGCGACAAACGCCTTCTTTGACTTGGGTGACGCCTCCACTGCTAATCTCCAGATCAACCAGATAAACTGCCGCCGGAATATTTTTGGTACCGGCCCCATACAATATCAGTTTTCCAGTAGAAGCATCGACCGACAGTGTCGCCTTTTGAACCGGATTATATTTAGCCAGCACCGCTTCCATGGTCTTATCCGTATTCAGATCGACAGGCGAAGACCACCCGATGACCTCACAGCTCTCGAAAAAAAGCGGTTCACTTTCTTTGGTCGAAAAATTACGGACATCTTTGATCTTTACCGTGATATCCTCCCCGACTCCCTCCGGTAGTTTCAACGCTTCAGATTCATAATCTTCTCCTTTGAGCACGGAAAAGACCGAGGAACCGTATCCCACCTCATCCAGATCGATCCCTTTGATTTTTTCGTTACCGGAACACCCGGAAGAGAAGCCTATCGCCAGGATAGCGATAAGCCTCCACCCCTGTTTTAATACTTTATATCCCATATTTATTCTACTGCTGAATAATAATAAGCATCCCAGTCTTCCGCACTACACCAATCTTCGTGGAATAAGAAACGCAATACCAGTTTTTTCTTTTTGTAGTCGTAATACGACTCATCTTTCACTACACTATTGTCTCCCGGTTCGAGGAATTTCACCACCTCCACCCGGTAACATCCCGGAGCATAAGAAGCTTCCTCATAGTGTAATTTGAAACACAAGGGATAACGGAAATCCACAGCACCGGAAGCCGAAATAATGTAGTCGAAATCATAGGTTCCGAAATCGCTTCTCCTATCCCAATCTACCGTATATCCCTCTCCCGCCATATATTGTTCTTTAGAAAGAATAATGCTTCCGATGGTCCCTCTATCCCGGCTCCATACCACCATACTATCCAATTGCCAGGTGAACGATGAAAGATCGACCTCTTCTATCCTGAACCCTCCGGCTACAGTCATCATGACCGTTCCGCAATCCACCGTTATCGTTTCTCCCGGCATCCCTTCATCGGGCATCGTTGCAGAGACATAAGCCGTATCGTATCCGGTCATGGCTAGTCCCAACGTATAATCTCCCGGCCCCGGCACCTTCACAGTTGCAACACCATCTGCATCGGTCATATCGGCCCCGGTTTCCAGTCCCAAAATAGAAACGCCTGTGATCGGCAGGAAAGTAGAATCGTCTAAAACGGTAAAATTGATCACATAGGACACCGTTTTGGGATTCAAAGCAATCTTTACCTCCACATTTTTCGTACTTCCTTCGCTTACTTCCCCGATAGCTACCGTCGTTGTATAATCCTGATAAGCTTCATGAGAAAATACCAGATTAGCGACAGCCCGCGGAGCCTGATCGAAGGTCAACGTCGCTTTGCCATTGGCATCGGTCGTTTCCGAAATTTTCAAAGCAGTCTGCTTCAAAGTTACCTCCGCTATCGGTAAGTCCGTTTCTCCGTCGACCACCGTCAGATTCACAACGGCAGCTCCGGCAATGTATTCTTCATCGGTGATCTCGTCATTATCGTCATCCGTACAGGCCCCAAAAGCCAATGGCATCATCCATAACAAAAATGCCAGATATTTAAATCTTTTCATACACTTCGGTTTTAATTATTTCTTTACCCTTTGAACAACACCGGTATCATCAGCTCCTTTCAGCTGATAAGTAATTTCAAAAACTCCTTTACGCTGTATAAACCAGCTGAAACGGAGCCAGATATCAACCCCTTTGGTCGTCGCCGAAGGAATGATCCGATAATAAGACAGATCGTCGGTAGACGTCGGCGCATTGATCAATGGGAAAGGAGCCATAGGGAAAGGAGCGATCATCGCATCCGAAGTATAATACATCTTCTGCCAGGGACTCCGTTTTTCGTAGCTTCCCAAATCCGATTGCCGCTGACGGATTTCTCCTCCGCTATTCGCACCCGTATTCGGTGTCCAATCGAAAGCCTCTCCATAATGATCCAGCACTTTCAGAATCATATAACCGTAGTCCTCGTTGTATTCTCCTCCTGCTGCTGCCAATTTACTTTTAAAAGCTTCCAGATCGTCTCCTTTCAGTTCTTTGTAGGTCACAACCGGATTCAGACGGGTACCCGAATTACTGGAATTCCACAAATCATAGGTACCTTCTTTTATAAAGGAAGAACTCTCGGTCAGAATGATGGTACAAGCATTCCTGATCACCCGGGTCTCTTTCACATTCGACACTTTGATATCGATTTCATATTCACCTACCGGTACGTTCAAAGTACCCTCGGAAAATTCCAACCGTCCTCCCACCGGATTGACCTGAAAGGTCGGATAAGGCTGCATAGAATATTTAGCGGCTACCTGTTCCCAGGTTGTATCCGTTTCCGAATTAATCTTTTCTTTCCAGAAAGTAATCTCACTTTCGGAATACCAGGCCTCTTCGGTTTTTCCGGTTTCTACATTACGAATATCCAATAGCTCGACATTTACCGGACCGGTGGAATTATCCAGCTCCAACGCTTCGGAATAAGTCGTCAGCCCTTGTTCTACCGTAAAAGGATCGGTCACATAGTAAATATTACTGCTCATGTATCCTTCTTCAATCTTGTCGCAAGCCACCAGAACACCTCCGGCGCCCAACAGTCCATATATCAGTTTCTTTATTTTCATAACTTTCGGTGTTTAATCATTTCCAACTTTAAATGCAGAAAAAACGTGAGAATTATCGAGTACATGCAAAATCGTACCTGTTTTTGTACAGATAATACCTGTTGTCTGGCATTTCACCGAGATATCCTGTTCTTTCAATTGCTCGGCCGTCGAATCGAATTCCTTGCCGATCGGATCGATTTCATCACCGATAATCTTGCGCAAATACAGAAAAGAGGGCTTGGTCACCACAGTTACACTGGTTCCGGGTACCGTCCAGTCACTTTCGTTAGTGGACTCCTGCTGATAAACGGCATATCCCGAACCATCCCCGGAATAATTGAGAAATTCGGTGGGTATTTTAGGGGCAGTCGCTAATTCGATCTTATCCTGGAAAAAATAGATCCGGATCGAATCGGCGGTAAAATCACGATAGAGCGAGTCGAGGGTATAGGCCCACCCTTCGTCACCATGCTCATCGGCCAACTGATCGGAGCGTTTTTTCAACAAAGCTTTAACACTGAAATCCGAACAAGCGAAAACAGTAGCTGCACGATTCATTTCTTCTTCCAACCCATAATGGTCGATGATCTGAATCAACGTATCGAACATATGGTAGGTATGCGAAGACAAGTATTCGTAAGGCGTAGTATTCGACTCTGCCGAATGGGTTCCACCATCGTCCAGGTAATCCTGAATACAGGATGTCATTCCGAATAAAAACAGAACGGATATATACAATAATTTTTTCATAATATGCTGTTATTAAATTAGATTTTACCCTGCCAATAGGAAGTTTGACGTATCACACTATTATTCTCGAATAAATCCGGATCCAGCGGCCAATAATGGATTCTCTTCGCCATATTCGCTTCTGTAACATTATAAAGTAAAGAAGTACCGGTTTCATAATAATAACGTACCAGATCAAAGAAGCGATGGCCTTCGAGAAAGAGTTCCCGGGCACGTTCGTTCAGAATAGCACGTTGTAAAGACACCGAACCGTCGAAATCGCCGATATCGGCCCTTTCCCGTATCTGATTCAGCAAACCGATAGCCACGCCACTGCTTTTTCCCTGAGCGGTCAATGCCTCGGCTTTCAGCAACATGATATCCGACAAACGGAAAATAACATAATTGTTAGCCGGATAAATCGATCCGCTGGAGGCCGACTCGATCTGCACATCCGTATATTTAATCGGAATGATATCTCCACCGGCAGCCAAGCCGATAAACGTCTTTCTCCGGTAATCCGTCGAATCCGGGAAAACAGAAGATATAAAACCGGTATTCAAAAACTTATTGGGTTTTTCTTTGTTGATTGCAGTAGTCAAGTAAGGAGAGGCCAGGATATCCAGAAAAAATACCGTCGTGTATTGGATACCGGAAGAAGCATCGGGAGCTTCTTCTTCCGAATTGAAGAACAACTGGAATATCAACTCTTTGGAATCATTTTTATAAATATTTTCCAGGGTTTCACGAGCTTCAAAAGTATATACGCCACTATTCAAAACAGAGTCACAAGCCGCCACGCACTTGGCATAATCGCGATCCCAGGCCGCCATATGTGCCAAGGTAGCGAATACGACTCCTTTATTGGCACGCACGGCAAAATTGGCATTATCTTCATACTCCCAGGGTAAACGAACACGTGCTTCCTCCAGATCACTGTAAATCAAAGCAGCGACATCGGCTAAAGGCGAACGGGCCACATAATCCGCATTGATGACATTATCCGGAGAAGTTGTCACGATAGGCAGCTCACCCCAAATCCGGTACATATAAAAATAAGTATATCCACGCAAAAAGTACAATTCCCCGATATACTTCTCCTTCTCCCCATCATCGAAAACCTCGTCGCTCATTTGCCCGACCTTTTTCAAAGCCCGGTTACATTGATTGACGACCCGATAGAACAGTTGATAATTACGCAACTGCTTCAAGGGCCGATAGGTTTCACTGGCAGCAATCGCATAATCCAGTTTAAACTGATTCATTTGATTCCAGTCTTCATCTTCATACTCGAATTTGCTGAATACATTGGTACCGGCAATATCTCCATAAGCATAATAAGCCGAATGATTGGCCAAAGCTGCCCTCAACAAGCCATATCCACCGGCAACCGCCGCTTCCACATCTTCCTCGCTATTCCAATAACTTTCGTCCACCGGCTCGCTGTACGGCTCCCGGTCGAGGAAATCGGCACAAGATCCCAATGCCAATGCTGTCCATAGCATCGCTGAATTTACTAAATATCTAAATTTCATCTTCATAGGTCTCAAATTTTACGAATTAAAAGGTTATCTCTGCACCCAAAGTAAACTTGTGAGGAAGAGGATATTCCGAACCATTGGCATAACCATTGGTATTGATATTTTCCGGGTCGGGATAAGTCTTACTCTTCGAGAATACCCAAACATTGTCCATATATCCGTACACTCTCAGACGCTGTAATTTGATTTTATTCACCAGCGCTGTCGGAAACTCATAACTCATCGAAATATTTTTCACCCGGAAAAAGCTTCCGTTATCGGTATAGATCTCATGGGCGATATGCCGGTTGTCCATATGATTGGTTGCGATCAAAGTGGGCAGGTCAGCCTGTTGTCCCGGTGTTGTATAGTATTTCAATCCACCGAAATCCAATGCCGGCCCGGAAACATTTCCCCATCCACCGGCAGAATAAACCCCACCGTTCATCCGATCGGACAAGAAACCATTCCAGAAAGTACGTTTGATCACATAGTTACAAAATACTCCCAATGAAATTCCTTTCCAGCGTACTGTCGTATTGATACCGCCGTAATATTTCGGATCCGGATTTCCCAGAGATACTTTGTCATTATAGTCGATATTATAATCTCCGTTCTGATCGACGACAGCTATATCTCCGGCCTGCATAGTCGTGCCGAAGAAGGTCATCCGGTTACCGGTCAGCGGATCGACAGGCACATCGTCGTCAGTGGCATATATTCCATTGCTTCTCCATCCCGTAATTTCATACAAGGGCCGTCCCACCGTCAGAATCCACTCCATCCAGGGAGATCCGGTGACAATACTCCGGTTGCCGTTCGGCAATTTTTTGATCTGGTTTTTATTCATGGCGATATTCGCATCGATCGTCCACGACCAATCCCAATTGTGCGGAAGCAAATCCAGACTCAATTGTAATTCGACACCGCTGTTCCGAACGGATACCAGATTGTTCTTCGCTTCTGTATATCCGGTGGTGACCGGCAGAGCATAATTGAAAATCATACTCTCCGAATCCCGGATATAATAATCTCCCGTTAATATAATCCGCTTATTCAGGAAATGAGCATCCAATCCGAAATTCATCTGTTTCGACTCTTCCCAACCTAATTCTCTGGAAGTTACGGCAGAGCCGAAGTCATAAGCAATCGTCCCCGAACCATTATAGGAAGTGATCCCACTCCCCCCCCGATAGTCCACGTTGGTGGTTAAAGCCCGGTAAGCATCGTAAAAACCGGCGGGGTCATTTCCCGTAATACCGTAACTACCCCGAATCTTAATGAAGTCGGCCACCTGATTTTCCGGAAAGAACGACTCTTTGGTGATAATCCAGCCTGCCGATACCGAAGGGAAATGTCCCCAACGGTTATCTTTACCGAAACGGGAAGAACCGTCCATACGCCAGTTGGCAGAAAAAAGGTATTTGTCTTTATAATCATAACTCAAACGGGCAAACCAGGATAAACGGGCACGCTCTTCGATCGAAGAAGAAGCATTGGAGTTTTTAGATACAACTCCCTGAATCGTCTGTATAGAATTCGATGCAATATAATTTCCTTCCCCCCACAAATTGTCGATATAAGAGTATTCAGCTCCTTGTCCGAACAATACGGAAAGATTATGTGTTTCTTTAAATGACCGTAGGTATTGAATATAATTTTCTATTTCCCATCTCTTTACCGATCCACTGCTGGAAGTGGCATATGCATTTCCATTATTGCGGTAGGAAGGGATGAAATAATCGTTCCGCGTTGTACTATAACCGAAAGAGTAAGAAGTCGTCCACTTCAAGTAGGGTGTAAAATCGATATTTGCCTGAAAATTAGCATATAAATCCCGGTTGAGGTTTTTATCCAATTCATCCAGATTATTCCCTTTAAAATTTTCTATGTCTTCGTCCGTCAATTTGAAAAACGAAGAAGGGAAGCTCCAGGTAGAGAAAATATTGATACTACCGTTCGTTTTCTTTCGCGACATCTCCGAAAAACGGATATTTCCGGTCAGATTCAGGAAGCTGTAGGGATGTGCATTTAAATAAAGCGATGCCGTATTCCGGGTGAAACCGGTACCGATAACCGTACCCTCCTCATCATAAAAATTATAAGACAACCGATAGCTGGTCTTCTCTCCATAAGCCGACACATTGACATCGTAATTCTGAATCCGGGCCTTCTGGATCACATTCGATTGCCAGTCGGTATTATTATTGAAGGCCGGATTCAAACTATCGGTAATCCAATAATTGACATTCTCCATACCCGGCTTTCCTAAATACTGATAAATCAGATCCATCTTTAAATGGCGTTCGGCAGTACCTACCAAGGTCGAACGCATTGTCGGTTTCATAGCCACCCCATAATAGCCGTTCAAGCGAACCTGAGGTTTACCTGCCTTCGGAGTTTTGGTTTTGATGATAATTACCCCATTAGCCGCACGGGCTCCATAAATGGCCGATGCCGAAGCATCTTTCAACACATCGATCGATTCGATATCATTGGGATTGATCCCGGCAATCGGGTTAGTCCCCGTCAGGTCGATCTGGCCTAAGTCGCCTTCGTCCATCACAATTCCATCCACCACATACAAAGGAGTACTTCGCGAATCCTGGCTGGCAATACTGGTATTCCCACGTAAAGTGACAATCCCCTTTGCACCGGGTTCTCCGGTAATATTCAACACATTCAAACCGGCCACTTTTCCTTGTAAAGCCATTTCCACACTGGGGACCGGAATATTCTCAATCTTTTCCCCGGCCACACTGGCGATTGCAGCAGTCGATTTCTCTCTCTTAATCGCCTGATAACCGATTACTACCACATCTTCCAACTGCTTGACATCCGGCTGAATACTCAGGTTCACCGTTGTTTTTCCGTTTACCGCCACCTCTGTCGTCTTATAGCCGACAAATTTGAAAATCAAAGTAGCGTCTTTGGGTATATTCAACGTGTACTTTCCTTCAATATCCGTCACAGTCCCAATATTCGAACTTCCTTTCAACAATACATTCACGCCAGGAACAGGCTGATTCGTTTCATCCGTCACTGTTCCAGTCACCTTTACCAGATCTGTCTGAGCAAATATACTTTCAGGCAATCCAAATGATAAAAGAAGTATCAGCATATAAAGCCAACACCGGGTCGGTAGACCTCCCCTTTTTAAATTCTTGACAAATTTTTCCATAAACTGATTTGGTTTTGATTTCAAAATATGTTTTCAGGTACAAAAACGTTTGCATAACACCAGCAAACGATTTCACCACTCATGTAGAAAAACGGCTCTTTTTCATAGGCATTGTATTTATTATTAAATGTAAACCCATTAGCGATCTATTCTTGTAAAAGAAACACTTATTAAAAAGTGACAAAAAAAATGTTCGATTCTTTTGGCGAAAATACGCCAGAAGAAAAATGGACAAACGATAACCGACAATTGACAGATATTGGAAGCTTCGCTTCCGTTAAAGAATGAAAAATAAAAGAAAAATGAGAGCAAGAATAAAGAAGATAATCATTGATTATCAAACAAATAAAAAACAAACCATAGGTTTAAAGATACATTATCAATTGTCAAATGACAATTGTCAATTAACAAAGTACCCGCAGAGTCCAGGGAATTTATGAACTTTATAAACTTTCGACTGATTTAATCGAACGTTTATCTTTGATTACCCACTTGATCATTATCATCTATTTAATAAATAGTATAGAGAACGACGGTTTTGTTTTTAAATTTCTTTTACAAATGTGGCGGATATTTCGGAACATCTATAGCACAAACATCCGAAAAAATGAAAATATTGTACTTTTCGACAGATTTTCAGTTACTATTTTAACAAAAATATAACAAATCTACTGTACAATTTTTCCATAAGTGTCTTAAATACAACTATAAAACAAAAAGTAGAATTATTCTGTTACTAATTCGTCTCCGGTAATCGGAATTATCGACCCGGTCGCTTCTGTTGATCACCAAACACGAACACCGGAGACTCACGTTATCACTTTATGGAAAACGCACTGTGACCTAAAAAACATAAACTCCTACGAAACAGATGTTTTCTGCCTCCTTACATTAGGAATCAATTTAGAAATCAGTATTTTGTAGAAACAATCCGATCAAGTAACCCGGGTATCCGTACTCCGGTCAGGATTACCTGTCCTTTCTTCTAAATGATGTCCGGTAGGGCAGACATAAGGGGATAAAAAAAGTCCCACAAATCGTTGAATTTGTGGGACTTGGCCGTTCATTGTCCGGTTTTGTCCGGTTAGTTCAGCGGAGAGAGAGGCTGTAAGAACATACGAACAACGAACTACCATACGTTACCAAGTTTCCGAAATATCAGTATTTTAGCCCTATTGTTGGTAACATAAGAAACCATACGCTACCGATTAGTTAAGGCGTATTTGGGTTCCTTTATGGGTTCGGCTTATTTTACCCCCTTTTTCGGGGTATCGGGAACTTGTTAAATTTATCCATTTCGGCGACCTTCAATTTATCAACGATTTTAATATAGGGCTTCATCGCTTTGTAGTCGCTGTGTCCCGTCCACTTCATAATGACCTCGGCCGGAACCCCAAGCCTAAGCGCATTTATGATAAAAGTACGCCGGCCGCAATGGGTGGTAAGAAGGGCGTATTTCGGTAATACTTCTTCGTGCCGAACATTCCCCTTGAAATATACGACCCTTGTAGGTTCGTCGATGCCCGCCATTTCCCCCATTACTTTAAGGTGTTCGTTCATTTTTACGTTACTTATGACCGGTAGGGCCTTATCGTTCGGCAAACCTATATTTTCGTACTTTTTCAGTATAGCCCTGCTATACTTATTCAATTCGATAATAAGGCCGTCTACGGTCTTTTGAGTAACAACGCTTATATAATCCCTCTTTACGTCACTTCGACGCAATTTTGCCACGTCGGAATAGCGAAGGCCAGTAAAGCAGCAGAAGCAAAACACATCGCGCACGGCTTCCAGCGAAGACCGGGACGGCGGAAATTTGAAGGAATACAGGTTAAGCAATTCTTCCCATTCCAAGTATATAATTTCCTTTGCGTTTCCGTCGGCCCCCTTGAACTTCGGCTTAAATGTTTCGTGTGCGTTGCTTGGATTATACCCTTTATGGTGCGCCCAACGCAGGAACCACCGAAGAAAGGACATATTTTTAGATATGGTAGTATTACGAAGGTCGGCTTTATGAAGGCTTGCTATAAACTTTTGTAGGGTAACTTCGTTTATTTCGTCAAATGTAAGGTTCTTGTTAAACGCTTCCAAGTGCTTACGCAGGCTATTAAACTTCGTATAAGTCGCTTTCGTCCAATCGTTCAAACGGCCCATAGTTTCCATAAATTCGGCATAGGCTTTATAGAATGGCTGGCCGCTTTCTTCCGCTTCGGTAGCCGGGGTTATCTTCCCGGTAGCTTCATCGAAAGCCGTTTTAAGTTCGCCCGGTGTCGGTACCCGCTTTTCCAGCAGTTCGAACCGGGTAAATATGGCTTCTATTTGTTCTTC
>OGQB01001009.1_pt1 | contig 26078 bp, 20 predicted proteins | sample 1553071 | NCBI WGS metagenome assembly OGQB01 (sample SAMEA2580284, study PRJEB22360) | human gut metagenome | biome: human gut; feature: human-associated habitat; material: faeces | place: Denmark | collected 2008/2010
TACGGTCTGGCTTGCGGATGGCGGTCATGTATATGGCTGGTACAGGATCCCCGGGAGACTGCTGTTTATGCTGCCGGGCTATGAGCTTGGCTGTCTCTACAGGCAGAAGCTTGAAAGACTGGATACCCTGCCACATGCGGTTTACTTTGCTGCTGTTATGGGAATTCAGCTGTTGATCTCTGTTTTTTCAGGAGGACTGGCATTCAGTGCAGTCTGGGTGACCAGCTTTGCCAATGGTCCCTTCATTCCCTATCTGACGGTGATCACAGGGATTGCTTTCTGGCTGCGGGCAGCAAGGATCCTGCAGGATATCCCTGTTCTGGCAGGAAAGCTTGTGACGATCGGACGCTATACCTATTCTATTATGATGCACCATATATTTGCGTTTTTTCTGGTGAAAACAGTATTCTACTGGATATCCAGGCTGACACCGTTATCCTTGCCGCCGATACCTTCCAGCACGATCTCACCAACCTTGGTGTAGTCGTTATTTGCCAGAACAACCTGCTTTTCAGCTTCTGTATCATCATCCTCACGACCAGGAGTCTTCAGATCAAACTTCACGATCGCGAAACGGAATACCAGATAGAATACAACGAATGCTGCAATGCCCAGAGGAATGATCATCCAGGTATTTGCTGCTGCCGGCAGGGATGCAGAGAACAGAAGGTCTGTTGCGCCTGCGGAGAAGGAGAAGCCTGCACGGAAGCCAACTAAAACAGTGATTACGGTGAAGATGCCGTACAGCAGAGCGTATACAACATACAGACCGGGTGCAAGGAACATGAATGCGAATTCAAAAGGCTCGGTAACGCCGCAGATGAATGCACACAGAGCTGCGGAACCAACCAGACCGATTGCAACTTTCTTCTTCGTGCTCTTTGCAGTCTGGATCATAGCCAGCGCTGCACCGGGAACACCAAACATCATACAAGGGAAGAAACCGGACATGTACATACCAAGGCTCCAGCTTACGTCTGCGCTGGTCTCACCTGCCCAGAAGTGGGACAGATCGCCAAGGCCGATGGTGTCAAACCAGAATACGTTGTTCAATGCATGATGCAGACCAACAGGGATCAGCAGACGGTTTAAGAATGCGTAGATACCTGCACCTACAGCGTCAAGGCCTACAATACCCTCACCAAGAGCTACCAGACCACCGAAGATCAGAGGCCATACAAACAGCAGCACTGCAGAAACAACGATGGAAATAACGCCTGCGATGATCGCTACACAACGTTTGCCAGAGAAGAATGCCAGCCAATCAGGCAGCTTCGTGCTCTTAAACTTGTTGTAGCAGGTAGAACCGATCACACCAGCTAAAATACCGATGAAAGGGTTCGCGATTTTTCCAAATGCCAGCATAGCGCTTTCTTTTTCTGCCATAGAAGGCATGATGGTTGTAACCACGCCTGTGGAAAGCAGAGTTGTCATCATCAGCCAGGAAGCCAGAGCTGCCAGGCCGCCGGTGCCATCATTTTTATCGGACATGCCGACACCAACACCGATAACGAACAGGATCGCAATGTTATCGATCAAAGCTCCGCCTGCTTTTACCAGGAAGAATCCCAGTGTCTGAGCAAAGCCAACTACGTCACCACCCTGCATGGTGGACGGACAAAGTAAATAGCCGATACCCATCAGGATACCGCAAATGGGAAGGCAAGCTACCGGAAGCATTAAAGCCTTACCAAGTTTCTGTAACCATTTCATAAAAGTTACCCCCTTCTTGTTTAATACAATGCAGATTCTTTCTGCACTGTGGTTTCCGCCCTGGCCGCGGATTTATTCATAAAGGTACACACCTTAACGAATACTTTGGAAAACTGTCAGCGTTATCGATTTATAAATTCTCTTTTAAAAACGCTTCCAGCGCTGCTGCGCAGGCTTCTTCATCCTCTCCTTCTACAGTAAAGGAAAGTGTATGCTCTTTCTTTGCGCCCAGCATCATCAGGGACATGATCTTCTTTGCATCTCCCTTTTTTGCGCCGCTTTCTACCGTAACGGTGCTTTTAAACTTTGCGGCTTCCTTTGCCAAGAGCCCTGCCGGTCTTGCATGAAGACCGAGCTCATCCTGAATTGTGTAAGAAAACTGTGTCATGTTCTGTTCCTCCTGTGGTCACTTCTTATTCTCTTTGCAGTGCCGCTTCAGAAATTTATGTGCGGCATTGCTTTTATTCATGACAATAGAATACTCGCAGAGCGCATGCATTCTATTATTTTCAAATTTCCCGAATCGCCTTGCGAAGCCCCAGTACATAGGTCGGGGAAACGGACAATTCGTCAATCCCCATATCCACAAAGGTCTTTGTCAGCGTCGTATCTGCTCCAAGTTCTCCGCAGATGCCGACCCACGCGCCGCCTTTATGACCATTTTCGATCGTCATCCGGATCATCCGAAGCACTGCAGGATGATGGGAATCATAAATGGTATCAAGGCTCTGGTTCTGACGGTCGATCGCCAAAGTGTACTGCGTCAGGTCGTTTGTACCGATACTGAAGAAGGATACTTCCTTTGCCAGCTCTTCACTGATCATGACTGCTGCAGGTGTCTCTACCATAATACCCAATTCAACCGGTGCAATCTCAATTCCTGCCGCTGTCAGCTCTGCCTTAACCTCTTCCACGATCTCTTTGATTCGAAGGATCTCTTTAACTGAGATAATCATCGGGAACATGATGGCTGCAGTACCATAAACGGACGCTCTGTAAATTGCACGGAGCTGTGTTTTAAACACGTCAATCCGATCCAAACAGATACGGATCGCACGATAGCCCATCGCCGGATTTTCTTCTTTTGGAAGCTTGAAGTAATCCACCTGCTTGTCCGCTCCGATATCAAGTGTACGGATGATAACCTTTTTGCCTTCCATCCGGCTCAATACTTCTTTATAAATTTCAAACTGCTCTTCCTCGGAAGGATAGTCTTCCCGTCCGAGATACAAAAATTCGCTTCTGAAAAGTCCGATACCGCCTGCATCATTTAAAAGCACCTTATCCACATCTTCCGGGCTTCCGATATTCGCATAAACGTTAATCTTTCGACCGTCTCTTGTCACATTATCGAGTCCGATCAGCTTTTCAAGCTCCGCACGTTCTCTGCCGCAGGCTTCCTTTTTCTGAACTAATTCCGCAAGCACAGCCTCTTCCGGATCCAGATAAAGCTTTCCATCCAGACCATCTACAACTGCATCCATGCCGTGGTATTCTTTTAACAGCTCCACATCGGTCTGCACCAATGCCGGAATATTCATCGAACGTGCCAGAATCGCTGTATGGGAATTTGCTGAACCGTTGCGGGTTACAAATGCGAGAATCTTACTTTTATCGAGGGAAACAGTCTCACTCGGAGTCAAATCATCTGCCAGCAGGATCACCGGCTCCTCTGAAGCAATACTGCCGTCCCCGATGCCTGCCAGGATACGGATCACACGTCCGGAAATATCTTTGACATCTGCGCTGCGCGCTTTCATATAATCATCATCCATGGAAGCAAATACTGCTGCGAACTGCTCTCCTGTGGTATGCACTGCATATTCTGCATTGACCTTTTCACTCCGGATCAGTCCGGTGATCGCATCGAGATAATCGCCATCATCCAGCATCATCTTATGCACATCGAAGATCATCGCCTGTTCTTCGCCTGCTTCTGCAAGCGCTTTTTCATATAAGTCATCCAACTGTCCGATGGCAGTCTCCTTAGCTGCTTCGAACCGGGCAACCTCTGCCTCTGCATCAGCAACCTGCTTCTGCTCCAGGACATATTCCTGCTTTTCATAAAGGTAAATTTTCCCGATCGCAATTCCCTTCAGAACGCTTTTTCCCTGACAAACTACCATTTCATCATCCTCTTTGAACATTTATTTTGCAGGATGCAGCTTCATAACCGCATCTGTTGTTTCCACGTCCTTGCCGGTAAAGGTTTCTACCTGCTCATATGCATCAGAATTGCAGATGATCATCGGTGTGATTGTTTCTCTTCCACTCGCTTTGATCTTGTCCAGATCTGCAACGACAAGCAGATCGCCCTTTTTCACATCCTGACCCTCTTTTACCTTCTGTTCAAAGGGCTCACCTTTTAATTCTACAGTATCCAGACCGATATGGATCAGAATTTCAGCACCATCTGCAGTCGTAATGCCTACCGCATGACCGGTCGGAAATACGGTACTGATCTTGCCGTCTGCCGGAGCGTAAACATGTCCGTCCTGCGGGATCACAGCAATGCCCTTACCGAGGATTTCCTCAGCGAAGGTCGGATCCGGAACCTCCTTAATGCTGACACATTTTCCCTTCATCGGTGCTGTAAGCTCAATCCCTTTATCCTTTTTAAAACGATCAAAAAATCCCATTTTTCTTTCCTTCCTTTTTTTTGATATCTGCATATTTCAGCTGGACTGCGAGATAGATCACTTCCTCCTCCGTCATCTTGCAGGAAACCACGGATTCTATATAGTCTCTCATCGCTCTTGCCAGCTCATACTCATTTCTGTAATTTGCCCTGACAAATTCGTTAAAGCGAGCATCCTCTGTAATCCAGCCCTCTTTGTTCTGGATCAACCGGTTCAGCATAAATTTCAGATTCGTGATCAACCGGTCCTCATAAACCAGGTCTTCCGGAAAATGGTAATCTGCCCGAATCATTCCGATCAGGTGACGGATTATCTCCGTCATAATCTGAGTATCTCTCAGGCGCATCCCGCCAAATTCGCTGTTGACCAGATGAAACGCGATCGATGCAGCCTCATCCTCCGGCAGTCTCACTTTGATCCGCTCCTCGATCAGATCGAGGGCATGACAGCCAATCTGGAATTCTTCCGGATAAAATCTGCGGATTTCGCTGTAAAGCGCATTTTCAAACAGCATGCCATCCTTAAACCGTCTCAGTGCGAAATCGATATGGTCGGTCAGCGCAAGATAAACGTTTTGGTTGAGCTGCATGGAAAGATGACTCTTCGCATAGGAAATAATCTCATCTGAAACCTGCACGCATTCCATTGGCATATTGGCAAGCAGCTCCTGAAACCGTGCCTGTAAATCCGGACTTCCCAGATGGAAAATCTTCTCCACCTGCGCAGCCTTGATCTCCTGACCGCTTTTTTTCTGGAAGCCGATGCCCCTGCCCATCGCCACGATCTCCCGTCCCTGATCATCCAGCGCGGAGATCACATTGTTATTGATTACCTTTTCTATCCTCATGCCCCGCTCCTGAAATGCAGCCATGCGCAACAATCAACTGTCCGGTATCCCACATGGCCTTGCAGACTCTTTAGAAACAAAAAACCAAATTTTATAAACCAGTTCTGCAGAAATATATAATATCTGAAAAACTAATTTATAAAACTTGGTTTTGCCTGCCTGCCAGTAACAATCCAATTTATCTTATCGTGCTGTCGTACCAACTGACCTTAGTATACTGAACATCCATTCAGAAGTCAACCTTTATTTTTCATTTTGTCTTATTTTGTCCTTTTATTTTTTATTTTAGCATCCAGATTGCACAATCCGCCGGACCTTTCTTTTCCAGAAGTGTCCGGCGGAATCGTCATTTCTTCTTATTATATCCTATTTTCAGGACATCTCATTAAACAATTCTGATTTTTGTCCAACATCATGCTTCCATCAATGCTTCCATCTCGTCAAGCAGGCTGTCAAACAGCTTCAGTGCGCGATGTACCGGCTCTGCGGTGCGCATATCAACGCCAGCGCCCTGCAGCAGGGAAATCGGATCTTTGGAGCAGCCGCCGGACAGGAAGTTTAAGTAATCCTTCACCGCAGGCTCGCCCTCGCTCAAAATCCGTTCAGACAGCGCCATCGCAGCGGAAAAGCCCGTCGAATACTGGAACACATAATAGTTGTAATAAAAATGCGGAATTCTCGCCCATTCGCGGTCGATTAAGTCATCCACAACAACCGCATCCCCATAATAGAATACGTTTAAGTCGTGGTAAATTTTGTTCAGGCCCTCTGCCGTTAAGCTGCCGCCGTTTTGTACCAGCTCGTTGATCTTTAACTCGAACTCTGCAAACATCGTCTGGCGGTACAGCGTCGTACGGAACTGCTCGAGGAAATAGTTGATCAGGTACGCTCTGGTCTTTTTGTCCTGCGTTTTTTTCAGCAGATGCTGCATCAGAAGCGACTCATTGCAGGTAGATGCGACTTCCGCAACAAAAATTACATACTCTCTGTCCACAGGCTCCTGATTTTTGGTGGAAAGATAGGAGTGCATCGCATGTCCCATCTCGTGCGCCAGCGTGAACTCGGAATCCAGCGTGCCCTTGTAATTTAAAAGCACATACGGATGCACAATCTGTCCTGCGCTGTACGCACCGCCGCGCTTGCCTTTGTTTTCGTAAACGTCGATCCAGCGGCTTTCAAAGCCGTGCTTTAACACTTCCCCGTACTCTTTTCCGAGAACGGCAGTCGCATCCAGCACTTCCTCCTTCGCTTTTTCAAACGGAATCTTCACATCCGCATCCGCAACGAGGGATGTGTAAAGATCGTACATATGAAGCTCATCCGTCTTCATCAGCTTTTTGCGCAGACGCATATAACGGTGCAGGATGCCGATGTCCTCATGAACGGCTTCGATCAGGTTATGATAGACTTCCACAGGCACGTTGGTCGCATCCAGCGAAGCGTGCAGGGCGTCCGGATATTTGCGCGCCTTTGCAAAGAATTTCAGCTGGCTGACCTGCGCGTTCAGCAGTCCTGCTGCCGTATTTAACACCTTGCCATAGCCGCCGTAAAGAGATTCAAACGCCGCTTTTCTCACATTTCGATCCGGGCTCTGCATCAGTGGGATAAAGCTTCCGCCGGTCACTTCCAGCTCTTCTTCGTTGCTGCCTTTTATCGGGTCAAAGGTCAGGTCTGCATTTACCAAAGACGAATAAACCGTTCCGGGTGCCTGCGCCATCTCCCCTGCATCTGCCAGTATCTTTTCCAGCTCCGGCGATAAAATATGATCCTTGCATCTGCGCACTTCATTGATGCTTCTGCGATACTTTAACAGCTCCGGCTTTTCTGCATAAAATGCTTCCAGCTTTTCCTCCGGAATGCTCAGAATTTCCGGGTCTGCAAAGGAAATCAGACCGCTGCATTCCACATATAAGCCCATCGCGCGCGCAGACAGCGTCTGTCCTGCCGCGTCCGCCGTATCCTGATCCTTGACGCGGGACGCATAACCGTAAATTTCGCTCAGCATGCAGTCGAGCTTTTCTGTCAGAGCCGACCAGCTATACAGTGCCTGTGCACTTTCACCCAGCCGTCCGGCATATTCTGCCGCTTCCTCTGCGACCTTTTTCGCTGCTGCAAAATCCTTTTCCCAGTCCTCTACAGTCGCATACATGTCCTCGATCGCCCAGGTGTCCTCTTTCTTTACCTGGCTGCGCATCGGAATCTTCTGATTTTCTTCCATGTCAAATCCCCTTTTCTGAAATCGCTTATTCCGTTTGAAAAAGTCTTACTTTTCCAAACGCCTGTGCCTATTATAAAGGACATGCGAAGAAACCGCAAGCGCTGTAGCGGCAAAGTGCTTCTGCCCCACCTGCCGCGCAACTTTCTGAAAACGAAAAACCGCTTCCGGAACGGATCTCTCCATCCCGGCAGCGGTTTTTCGTTTCCGGCATTCTTGCCGTTTTATATTTTCGAAAAGTAGAAACGTCCTCCTCACAGCTTTTTCAGATAAATCTGCCATGCTGCGTAATCAGAATCCGCGCCCGGGAGCCGCAGTCCGCCACGCATCAGCGCAGCTCCTGTCAGCACCTGCTTTTGCATCCTGTCTTTTTTATCCCCTTTTAAATCTGTCAGGCTCACTTCATAGGAAGCATCGCTGCACAGTCCTCTCGGATAGACAAACTTCGCCGCGCAGTTGGTCTGCACATGCTGGTAAACCGCACTGATCAGCGCTTTGGATGCGTCCTTTGCTGCCATTTCCCATACGACGCAGTTGTTGTCCTGCGGGCTTGTCAGACGAAAATAACTGCCATCCGAAATCAGGTCGTAATACTGCTTGAACACCTCGATCTGGCGCTTTACCTCGACCTTTTCTTCCTCCGTCATCTTGTTTAAATCCAGCTCGTAGCCAAACGTGCCTGCCATCGCCACACAGCCTCTTGTCGCAAGCGGCGTCACTCTGCCGGTCTGGTGGTTCGGCACTGCGGAAACATGCGCGCCCATTGTCGAAACCGGATAGCCAAACGACGTGCCGTACTGAATCTGCAGGCGCTCGATCGCATCCGTATCGTCGCTGCACCAGATCTGCGGGGAATAATAGAGCATCCCGGCATCAAACCGTCCGCCGCCTCCGCTGCAGCCCTCCAGTAAAAGGTGCGGATAGGCCGAAAGCATACCGTCCAGTACACGGTATAAGCCCAGCATGAACCGGTGCGCCATCTCGCCCTGCTTTTCGGCAGGCAGGGATGTAGAATATTTATCGCAGATGCTTCGATTGAAATCCCACTTCACATAGCTGATCGGCGCGCTTGCAAGCACGCTGCAGAGCCGTTCCAGGATGTAATCCTGTACATCTTTTCTGGAAAAATCGAGAATCATCTGATGTCTGCTCAGATTCGGCTTTCTGCCCGGAATCTTTACCGCCCAGTCAGGATGTGCCCGGTACAGATCGCTGTCCTCCGAAATGCATTCCGGCTCGAACCAGATGCCAAACTTCATTCCAAGTCCAACAATACGGTCTCCCAGCTCCTTTAAGCTGCAGCCCAGCTTCTTTTCATTCGGGAACCAGTCGCCCAGACCGGAACGGTCGTCGTCACGCTTTCCAAACCATCCGTCGTCCATGACGAACAACTCGACGCCAAGCTCTGCCGCATCCTTTGCGATCGAAACGAGCTTGTCCCCGGTAAAGTCAAAGTAAGTGCCCTCCCAGTTGTTAATCAACACCGGACGGCGCTTGTTTTTCCATTCGCCCCGGCAGATGTGCTCCCGGATGACCTGATGGAAATTATGGCTCAGCTTTCCAAAGCCCTCGGACGAGCAGCTCAAAATCACCTCCGGCGTATCAAAGCTCTCGCCCGGCTCCAGCATCCACGCAAAGTCGTCCGGATGGATGCCGCAGATCAGACGGGTCTGATCGATCTGGTCTTTTTCTGTTTCCATTAAAAATTCGCCGCTGTATACAAAAGATACACCGTAGCAGAGCCCTTTTGTCTCGTTTGTATCCTTTTCACATACGACTGCAAACGGGTTGTAGTGATGGCTGGATGCGCCTCTCACACTGCCGATCGCAGAAATACCGTGCGCAATCGGAGTGCGCTGCAGGGTGCGCTCCATTGCATGCTTTCCATAAAAGGTCAGCCATTCATAGTCGCCGGACAGCCAGTCCAGACACATGCTGGCAGCCTTTAACAGGACAACTTTACCCATTGTCCGGTTCACAACTTTCACAGCCCTTGTAATGATGTCCAGCTCTTCCAGAACGCCATACTGTAAAAGCACTTCCAGTCCGCTTTCCGGATCCCGCAAAAGGATGCCAAGGGTTTCCGCTTCTGTTTCATCCGCATAAACAGCCGGCAAGCCCGGAATGCTGTATTTTCCTCTGGAAAGCTCATATCCGGCATAACAAAGCGTTACCGCCTGGCTCCCGTTTTCATTTCTGACGCGCAGGGCACTGATCCGGTAATCCCCCGTTCCGAAACAGCTGTACTCCTGCGGCGCAAGATCTGAGGAAAGTCTGTCGTCAGCACAGGACGCTTCATACGCATAGCCGGAAAATCCGCGGTCATCCGGCGGAATCCGGTAAGAAAGATCGGAATTGTCCGTCTTTTCCCCGTAATAGGTATGCAGCAGCATGCCGTAGGCATCCACTTTCATCTGATACGTCGTATTTTTGGTCTGCAGCGTAAAAGTACGCTGCTTTTCATCTGCATAAACTGCCATGGCAAATCCCCTCCTGTTTTTTCTTAAGGCAGAACGTCTATCGAATGTACCTTCTGCTCCGTTTCATGCCTGATTGTGCCATCGGTTTTTATTTTACCATATCCCGCCTTCTGTCTGCAATCCATCCTTTGATCCCTGCAAAAAAACTTTTTACAAATCCTTATGCTGTTTTTTCGAACTGGGAATTATACAGCTGCGCGTAAAATCCGCCCTTTGCAAGCAGTTCTTCGTGCGTGCCCTGCTCTGCAATATCTCCGTTCTTCATGACCAGAATCACATCCGCGTCCCGGATCGTCGAAAGTCGGTGGGCAATGACAAAGCTCGTTCTGCCCTTCATCAGGTTATTCATCGCTTTCTGGATCTGGATTTCTGTTCTCGTATCGACGGAGCTGGTCGCCTCGTCCAGAATCAAGATCGGATTGTCAGCAAGAATTGCACGTGCAATCGTCAAAAGCTGTTTCTGTCCCTGCGAAACGTTGGTCGCGTCTTCATTTAACTCCATCTGATAACCGCCCGGCAGCGTCCGGATGAAATGATCCGCATGTGCCGCTTTTGCCGCCGCGATGACTTCCTCATCTGTTGCATCCAGCCGTCCGTAACGGATATTTTCCATAATGGTTCCCTGGAACAGCCAGGTATCCTGCAGTACCATGCCAAACATTTCACGCAGCTGTCCTCTGTTGAAATTCCGGATATCGTGTCCATCCAGGCAGATTCTGCCGCTGTTTACGTCATAGAAACGCATCAGCAGCTTGACCATTGTCGTCTTTCCGGCGCCGGTCGGTCCAACAATCGCAACCATCTGCCCCGGTTTTACTTCACAGGAGAAATCCTGAATAACGATTTTATCCGGTGTATAGCCAAACCGTACATGCTCAAAGCTTACGGCACCGGTCAGATGATCCATTGATACCGGATGCTCAACGGTCTGCTCTTCCTCTTCCTCGTCCAGGAATTCAAAAACACGCTCTGCGGCAGCCGCTGCGGACTGCAGCATGTTTGAAACCTGTGCAATCTGTGTGATCGGCTGTGTGAAATTTTTCACATACTGGATAAACGCCTGGATATCGCCGACCTCGATCGTGCCGTTTACCGCCAGAACACTTCCCAGCACTGCAACCGCAACATAGCCGAGGTTTCCGACAAAGGTCATGATCGGCTGCATCAGACCGGAAATAAACTGGGATTTCCACGCGGATTCATACAGTCTGTCGTTTGTCCGTGAAAACGTTTCCTCCACCGCTTCTTCGCGGTTGAACGCCCGGATGACCATATGGCCGCTGTAGGTTTCCTCTACCTGTCCATTTATTTCACCGAGACAGCTCTGCTGCTCCACGAAATACTTCTGGGAATGTTTGACCACAAATCCGATCAAACCGCCGGAAATTGGCAGAATCACCAGTGCGATCAGCGTCATCAGAGGACTGATCGACAGCATCATAATCAACACGCCGATCATCGTCGCAATCGAGGTAATTAACTGGGTCACGCTTTGGTTTAAGCTCTGTCCCAGCGTATCGACATCGTTCGTGATTCTCGAAAGCACTTCGCCGACCGTTCTGGATTCGAAATATTTCATCGGCATCCGGTTGATTTTTTCGGAAATTTCCTTTCGCATCCGATAACACAGCTTCTGCGTCACGCCGGTCATCAGCCAGCCCTGAATGAAGTTAAACACTGCGCTGATACAGTAAATTCCAAGCAGCAGCAACAAAATCCTGCCGATTTTTTCAAAATCAATACCGCCGGTACCGCTCACCTTTGCGACCAGACCGTTGAACAGCTCTGTTGTCACCTTACTGAGCACTTTTGGTCCGATAATATTAAATACCGTACTTCCGATTGCAAATAAGATTACGACGCCGAGCACAATCCGATAGCTTCCAAGGTAGGCAAACAGCTTTTGGATCGTTCCCGTAAAATCCTTTGCCTTTTCCCCGGGCATCATTCCCCTGCCCGGTCCGTGTCCCATCATTGGACGCTTTTTATTTTGCTCCTGACTCATTCTGCCATGCCTCCTTTCAGCTCGCTTTCCGACAGCTGTGAGCGTGCAATTTCCTGATAGGCGCTGCAGTTTTTCATCAGCTCTTCATGGGTTCCTTTTCCAACGATTTTTCCATCCTCCAGAACGAGAATCTGCTCCGCATTCATGATTGTGCTGATTCTCTGCGCAACGATCAGCACCGTCGCGTCCGCGGCCTGTTCGTGCAGCGCCTTTCGAAGCGCTGCGTCCGTTTTGTAATCCAACGCAGAAAAGCTGTCGTCAAACAGATATACCTCCGGATGCTTTGCAATGACCCTGGCAATCGCAAGACGCTGCTTCTGTCCACCGGACACGTTACTGCCTCCCTGCGCAACCGGACTATCATAGCCTTCCGGCTTTGCATCGATAAACTCGGTTGCCTGTGCTGTCTGCGCCGCTTCTTTCATCGTTTCGTCGCTGATTTCATCTTCTCCTGCGAGCTTGATATTGGAAGCGATCGTCCCGGAAAAGAGCACGCCCTTCTGGGGAACCAGTCCCATCACTTCCCGTAATTTATGCTGGCTCAAATTTCGGATGTCCACACCGTCCAGCGTAATTTTTCCTTCCGTCACATCGTAAAATCTCGGGATCAGCTGAATCAGCGTTGATTTGCCGCAGCCTGTGCTTCCGATTACAGCGGTCGTCTGTCCGGGTTTTGCCGTAAAGCTGATATGCTCCAGTACGTCCCCCTCTGCCCCTGGATATTTAAAGCTTACGTCCTCAAACCTCAGTTCTCCCCTGCACTGCGTCAACTTTTCATCCTCCGTTTTTTTTGCATCCACAATGCTGCTGTCCGTCCGCAAAATTTCCTCAATTCGGTCTGCTGCCACACCTGCACGCGGAAGCATGACGGAAACCATCGTAATCATCAAAAAGGACATGACAATCTGCATCGTATAGGTCATAAACGCCATCATATCGCCAACCTGCAGGTTTCCGGCGTCGATTCCCTTTGCACCGAACCACACGATCATGACGGTAACGCAGTTCATAATCAGCATCATCGCCGGCATCATAAAGGTCATGACGCGGTTGGTGAACAGCTGTGTTTTCATCAGGTTCCGGTTTGCTTCATCAAACCGTTTTTCTTCGAATTTTTCTCTGGAAAATGCACGGATAACCGAAAGCCCAGTCAAAATTTCCCTGGAAACCAGGTTCATCCGGTCCACTAATTTCTGCATCAGCTTAAATTTCGGCATTGCAACGCTCACCAGGATCAGTACAACCGCCATAATGACCGCTACCGCAAGCCCAATGATCCACGCCATGCCCGTTTTTGTGCCAACCACCTTCAAAACACCGCCGATTCCGAGGATCGGGGCATAGCTTATCATCCGAAGCAGCATGACCGCGACCATCTGTACCTGCTGAATATCGTTCGTGCTTCTCGTAATCAGGGATGCTGTCGAAAACTGATGCATTTCTCCACTGGAAAACGACAACACTTTGCCAAATACCTGACCGCGCAGATTTTTACCGATCGATGCCGCCGCGCGGGACGCAAGGAAGCTGACTGCAATCGCGCACACTGCCATCAGCAGCGTAAAGCCGAGCATTTTTCCCCCCGTTTTTAAAAGATATGCGATCTGGATGCTGCCCGGGTCTTTACCCAGCGCTTCATATTCCTCTTTCACAAATAAAATCGCCTTCTGGTTCAACAGGGAATCACTCATATCGCCCAGCTGGTCTGTGATCGTCTCCCGCAGCGAAAGCAGCTGCTCCTCGGAGAGAGAGCCGTTTTGCAGCGCCTGGAGAAGCTGAAGCTGCTCCAGGGTGGGCGCCGCTGCATCTGCTCCGTCATTCAGCGCGGTCTCCGCACTTTCGTCCATCGCAGACAGCATCACCATCGGCATCCGGAACGCATCGTTTAACGCTTCCAGATCCGCTGTTTTATTCGTTGTCCGCTCGTAAGTACCGTCCTCTGCCTGTTCATAACAGGAAGCGGTCAGCTCTTTTTCCCCTTCTGTCATTAAATTCTGCAGGCTGCCCCAGGTCTCCTCCCGCATCCATTCGGGCGCAGCATAAGTGATACCGCCCTGCTGAATTCCGACGTCCACGATATCCGATGTATACTGCGGCAGTGCCAGATCACAGTACGCCTGCACGATCAGCAGAAGTACAATGGCCAGCACTGATTTTTTACATTGTTTTAAATAGCTCAGTAGCCGAAACATTTTCTGTTCTATTCCTCCATTCCATCCAAATTCCTGAATGCTGCAATTTCTGTTTCCAGTACATCTCCGAACCGTTCCCACTGTTTAATCAGCTCACGGAATCTGCCTTCGCCCATTCTTTCTACAACTCGCTGGGCAAACACTTCCATGATGCAGTGTCCCTGATCTCTTCTTTCCTGTCCGGTCTCCGTCAGCGAAACATAGCTGCTTCTTCGGTCTTTCGGGTCAATACTGCGCACGCACAGCCCTTTTTCCTCCATGCCACGGAGCAGTCTGGAAAGTGCCGACGGTAATATTTCCATTTTTTTCTGCAGATCGGAAATCGCTGCGCCGTAAATTGCATCGTGCTGCGCACTCAGCTTATGAATCATCTCCAGCACTGCAAATTCCATATTTCCAACTCCGGGATGCAGTACAGAATAATCCATCCTCCGAAACCTGCACATGACATGCTCAAATTCTCTCGCCAGTTTTAACGCGTCATCCATTTCTCCTCCTGTATCAAAGCGCCTGCAGTGCAAAGAGCTCACCCAAAGCGCCGATTTTCCCTGTCTGCTTTTTTCATTAACATTGATAATATTTAACATTGTTAATTACGTTGGCCTATTCTACTCTTCTATCTACAGAAATACAATAAAAATTCCATAAACTTTTCATAAAAAATCACACAATCTGCCTGCCTTGACTTTTTTTCTCTCCTATGCCACAATTTTTCTATCTGGCAGGCTAAAGCAGGCACGTTTTTTGCGGTCTGCATCCGGGCAGCTTCCTTGCCCGGAATATTTTTTCTAATCTGAATCATCCTTACTATAACGGTTTTTCCGGGAAAGAGGTTCTTATGAAATTTTTTTCGTCCACTCACTATACGCCGCAGCAGCTGCAGAATATCGCGATCGATTTATTCTGCGACATCCTCGGCAGCATCCTTTCCGCGATCGGCATCTATACCTTTGCAAAGCTCGCAAGCTTCGCGCCTGGCGGTATCTCCGGCGTCGCCCTGATTTTGAACCACCTGTGGAACCTGCCGATCGGTACAACCTCCCTCGTCATCAACATTCCCCTGATTTTGCTCAGTTACAGGATTGTCGGGCGTAAATTTATGATCAAATCCATCCGCACGATTCTGATCAATACCTTTTTTCTGGATTTCGTCTTTCCGCTCACGCCTGCCTATGACGGCAATCCTATGCTCGCTGCGCTTTTTTCCGGCGTATTTTTCGGCTGCGGTCTTGCGCTGATCTACATGAGAGGCTCGTCTACCGGCGGTACGGACTTCCTTACTATGTCCATCAAAGCGCTGCACCCGCACCTTTCTATCGGCGCTGTCACGATGGCAATCGACCTCGTCATCATCCTGATTGGTTGGCCTGTTTATGGTAATCCCGACGCAGTTTTATATGGACTTATTTCTACGTTTGTAACCTCGACCGTCATCGATAAAATCATGTACGGCACGAGCGCCGGAAAGCTCGCCATCATCATCACGACGCAGGGACCTGCCATGGCAACGCATATCGACGAGGTCTGCGCAAGAGGATCGACGCTGATCCGCGCAAAAGGTTCTTATACCACGACCGAGCGCCAGGTACTGCTCTGTGCCTGCTCCAAGGCCGAAGCGTACAAGGTTCGCCGCGCCGCACATCAGACCGATCCGGACGCATTTGTCATGATTACGGAAACCAGCGAGGTCTTCGGAGAAGGCTTTATCGATCCAACCGATAACGTAAAAATACAATAGAATGCTGCAGAATGCTGCGCATTCTATTGTCAGAAATAAATCGGAGGCGAGGGCAGCAGCTGCCTTCGCCTCCTCAGAAAGAGAAAGGAACAGAACATCCCTATGAAATTTCCCAAATTTTTACCGGACGGCGGCACGATCGGCTTTGTCGCCCCTTCCTTTGGCTGTGCAACCTCCCCTTATCAGGAAACGTTTGAACACGCCCAGAAACGCTTCATCGAGCTTGGCTACCGGCTTGACCTCGGACCAAACTGCTATGAAAGCAGCGGCGTCGGCATCAGCAACACCCCCGAAAAATGCGCGCAGGAGCTGATGGATTATTATGTAAAATCCGACAACGACTGTCTGATTTCCTGCGGAGGCGGCGAACTGATGTGCGAAATTCTTCCATATATGGATTTTGACCGCCTTGCGAAAGCCGATCCCAAATGGTACATGGGCTATTCCGACAACACGAATATGACCTATCTTCTCGCAACCCTTGCAGATACCGCCTCCATCTACGGTCCCTGTGCCGGCGCTTTTGGCATGGAGCTGTGGCATCCCGCTATTTCCGATGCCTTCCACCTGCTGACAGGGCGCGCACAGACCGTATCCGGCTACCCCCTCTGGGAAAAGGAAGCCTTAAAAGATGAAACGAATCCCCTTGCGCCCTATCATGTGACTGAGCCGCGCGTCCTGCGCTGCTACGGGACGGAGTATGCACAGAGGACTAACGGCACAACGCATTTGTACAACGACCAGTTAAACAGCGACCCGCAGCTTGCGGGCGGTAACCTACAGACAGGCGCTGTATCGCCAGCCTCTGCCCCAAGCTTTCACGTCTCCGGCAGACTCCTCGGCGGCTGCATGGATTGTCTCGTCAATCTGACCGGAACCCGTTTCGATAAAACGAAGGACTTTATCGAGCGCTACAAAGAGGATGGCATCATCTGGTTTCTTGAAGCCTGCGATTTGAACGTCTTCTCTATCCGCAGAGCCATGTGGCAAATGGAACAGGCTGGCTGGTTCGAACACGTCAAAACCTTCCTGATCGGTCGCCCGCTGTGCTTCGGACAGGACATGATGGGCCTCGATTCATATCAGGCGGTACTGCCCGTCGCACTTTCCCACCATGTCCCGGTAATTATGGACGTCGATCTCGGACATCTTCCACCAATGATGCCGCTGGTCGTCGGCAGCCTCGCTGACGTGACTGTTTCCGGAAACGATATTCGAATCGACATGCAGCTGCGCTGACGATAAAACAAGCCGAACGCGTTATTTCATGCCGGGCACACCTTAATTCCCGTATACCCGGATCACGCCGGACACTTCTTTTAACACCGACATGCCTTTTAAGATGCTGAGCGCATCGTTAAAATGTTTTTCCCGCACCGGGTCGGTGATGATGACAAGCTCTGCAACGCCGTCATGGCTGCGCTTCTGCACGACCTGCGCGATGCTCACGTCGTTATTGCCCAAAATCCCGGCAATGTTGGCGAGCGCGCCGGGCTTGTCCGTTACCTGAATCCGTAGGAAAAACCGACTGACCGTATCCTCTGCGGATTTCACCGGAAGATTCCGGTAGCAGCCATAACCGATCTTGCCGCAGGAATGGTGCAGAATGTTTCGCATCACGTCGATTACATCGCCCATCACTGCGCTCGCTGTCGGTAGCTGTCCTGCGCCGCGCCCCATAAACATCGCGTCGTCGCAGGCTTCCCCGTGGATAAATACCGCATTGAACGAATCCCGGACAGTTGAAAGCGGATGCTGCTCCGGCAAAAGCATCGGATGTACTTTAACCTCTACGCCGCCTTCTGTCAGCCTCGTCATGCCGATCAGCTTGATCACATAGCCAAATTCCTTCGCATAGCGGATATCCTCCGCCGTGATGTGTGTAATACCTTCGGTATACACCTGGGAAAAGGTCACGTTGGAGTTAAACGCGATCGATGCCATAATCGCCACCTTGCGTCCTGCATCGTAGCCTTCCACATCCGCAGTCGGATCGCTCTCTGCATAGCCGAGCTTTGTCGCAAGGGCAAGTGCCTCTTCGTAGCCCATCCCATCCTCCGTCATCCGCGTCAGGATATAGTTGGTCGTCCCGTTGACAATGCCCATCACTTCTGTCAGTTCGCTGGCTACCAGGCTCTGGCGCAGCGGACGGATGATCGGAATTGCACCTGCAACCGCCGCTTCGAAATGCAGGTCACATTTTCCGGCTTCCGCCGCATCGAACAGCTGTTCTCCATATTCTGCGAGCAAATCCTTATTCGCCGTTACAACCTGTTTGCCTGCGCGGAGCGCTTCCTCCAGCCAGGTCAGCGCCGGCCGAATTCCTCCCATCACCTCAATCACGATTTCGATCTGGGGATCGTTTAAAATCTCGTCCCAACGATCTATCAGAAGCTCAGACGGAATGCCTTCCCGCGCTTTTGTCGTATCGCGCACCAGAATTTTATCCACCACCAGGCGCGCGCCCGTTTTGGAAATGATCTCTTCCTCCAGATCCTTTACCAGTTTATAAACGCCGCTGCCCACGGTTCCTGCCCCAAGCAGTGCTGCATGAATGATTCTCTCCTGTCCCATCACCATTTCCTCCATCTCTATCACAATTCCTCTGCAATGCAATCTTCGTAGAGCATTTTTATCGTATAGAAAGGAAGTTTCCTATACGATAAAAAAACAGGGAACAGGTATTGACTGCCTGTTCCCCTATTCCAAACTGCGGGTTCGCAGTCTGGGCATATTTTTACTTTAAGCTGGAAATTACATCCGCAACAGATTTGCCGGACTCCTTGATCGCTGCATACAGAGTCTGCAGATCAGCCTGTTCTTTTACTTTAGCAAGTTCCTTTTTTCGTGTCTTGAGTGCCTTTAAAGTTTCCTCAGTTTTGGAAATTTCGCTGTCCAAGTAGGTCAGTTCTTCTTCATAGGTCATGTTTTTCTTTCTTCTTGCCATAGTTGACGCATCCTCCAATGAAATAATTTCATGTAAAAAGGATAGCACGAAAAAAACAGGATGTCCAGCATATCCTTTCTATTTCCGTTCGTTTGTGTGCTGTCGTTTGTCTGTGCACACTATTTCGTAAAGCATACCTAAGCTGCTTACAGCTGCTTACCGGTCAGCATCTCATATGCCTGCAGATATTTTGCAATCGTCTTGTCTACGATCTCCTGAGGCAGTGTCCAGTCGTTATCCGGGTTGGCTTTGAGCCAGTCGCGGGCAAACTGCTTGTCAAAAGAAGGCTGAGAATGTCCGGGTTCATAGCCTTCCGCAGGCCAGAAACGAGAGCTGTCGGGTGTCAGCATTTCATCGCCGATCACCATGTTGCCATCCTCGTCCAGACCAAACTCAAACTTGGTATCCGCAATGATGATACCCTTGCTCAGTGCGTACTCTGCACATTTCTTGTACAGGGCGATGGTGTTGTCACGAAGCTGTTCTGCAAGCTCCTGCCCTCTGCCAGGGAAATATTTTTCCAGATGCGTAACGCTCTGCTCAAAGGAAATATTTTCGTCGTGATCGCCGATTTCCGCTTTGGTGGAGGGAGTGTAAATAGGCTCAGGCAGCTTATCGGATTCTTTTAAGCCCTCCGGCAGACGAATGCCGCATACCGTGCCGTTTTCCTTGTAGCTTGCCCAACCACTGCCGGTGATATAGCCGCGCACGATGCACTCAATGGGAAGCATCTGAAGCTTTTTACACATCATGGACTTGCCTTCATACTTCTCCTGCTGGAAAAACTCCGGCATATCCTTGGTATCTACAGAAATCATGTGGTTAGGAAGAATATCCTGTGTCATATCGAACCAGAACTTGGACATCTGAGTCAGGACGGTTCCCTTTTTCGTTACCTCATTATGTAAGATCACATCAAAACAGCTGATACGGTCTGTGGCAACCATAATCAGGCTTTCGCCGTTGTCATAAATCTCACGAACTTTTCCTTCTTTGATCGGTTTTAATTCCTGCATGTTTTTCTCCTCATCTTCGCATGTGCGTCATTTTTTCAATGCAAAGTAAAAGTAACACCATCTACACGGCATTGTCAAGATGCTGCGAAATGAAAACCGAAAATTAAACTCATTTTTCCCTTGAAATCGCAATCTCTTTATGGTAAAATCTTTTTTGTTGCAGGAGTTTTACGCACATCAGCCGGCGTGGCGGAATGGCAGACGCGGCAGACTCAAAATCTGTTTATGGTGACATAGTACGGGTTCAAGTCCCGTCGCCGGCACGAAAACCCGAAGTTTTTATAACTTCGGGTTTTTTTCTATCGGATCAAAAAGCAGGTTCGATGTAACTAACTTTTTTTTATTTCTGGAGGATAAACAAATGATAACACCCATCATCCTGTTTCTCGTCGGACTGGTTCTGCTGATTAAGGGCGGCGACTGGTTTGTGGACGGTGCAACAGGCATCGCTCACAAGTTCCATGTCCCGGATCTGTTAATCGGCGCAACTGTCGTTTCCATCGGCACTACCCTGCCGGAGGTCATGGTTTCCGCTACCTCTGCAGTCAGCGGCCATGGTGAAATCGCCTACGGAAACGCCATCGGTTCCATCATCTGCAATACGGCGCTGATCGCGGCAATTTCCATCGCAGTCAAGCCGTCCCGCGTGGATAAAAAGACACTCACCATTCCGGTTATTTTCTTTTATGTATCCACCGCACTCTACCTGTTTACCGCCTACGTTACCAAGCGCTTCGATCGCGTAACCGGTGTGCTGCTTCTGCTGATTTTCGTCACATATATCGGCATTCAGGTCTATCAAGCGATGCACGGCAAGAACCCGGAGGCTGCAGCAGCGGACGCTGAGGTCGCTGAGGTCGCAGCGGCAGAGGCCGACACCGCTTCTAATTCGACCGGAAAGGATCTTCTTTTACTGGTCATCGGTGCTGCTTTTATCGCAATCGGCGCAAACCTGTTAGTTGATAATGGCATCATCATCGCCGGACTGTTGGGCGTTCCCGAATCCGTTATCGCCCTCACCTTTGTTGCTCTAGGCACCTCCCTGCCGGAGCTTGTTACCGCAATCACCTCTCTGCGCAAAGGACACGGTCTGTTATCCCTCGGCAACATCATCGGCGCAAACCTGTTTAACCTCGTTTTGGTAAGTGGTGTTTCGATCCTGTTATCTCCCTTCGATCTGCCTAACAGCAAGCAGATCGGCGCTTATAACGCATCCCTCGTTGTAGATATTCCTGTCATGCTCAGCGTTATGCTGATCCTAACGATTCCTCCGCTCATCAAAGGCAGAATGACACGCCTGCAGGGTATTATTCTGCTCGCTATTTACGCGGCATTTTGCATATTCCAGTTCGCTCTGTAAAACAGGCTGCGCCGCTGGCGATCCTATTTTAGCAACAGATGAGATTGTCACCCTGCAGACAATATGTTTCTCTGACATTTCATAAAAACGCCCGAACCGGTTCGGATCCTTTCATCCGTCCAGTTCGGGCATTTTTTCATTCTATTGCATGTTTCCTCAACTGTGCGTCCTTTCCCAGTCCGCATCAGGCTTTATTTTTCAAATTTCAGATTTTTATAAAAATCAAAGCAGTCAAACGTTGCGAAGTAATCCTTCGGTGTCTCTGCACGGCGGATCAGCTTTGCAGTGCCATCCTCCTGCAGTAAAATCTCCGCGCTGCGCAGACGTCCGTTGTAGTTATAGCCCATCGAAAAGCCGTGTGCGCCCGCATCATGAATGAACAGATAATCTCCCATATCAATCTTGGGAAGGTTTCTGTCGATTGCAAATTTGTCATTATTTTCGCAAAGGGAACCGGCCACATCGTATATATGGTCGCAGGGCGCATTTTCCTTGCCCAGCACCGTGATATGATGATAAGCACCGTACATCGCGGGACGCATCAGGTTCGCCGCGCACGCATCCACGCCGATATATTCTTTGTAAATATGCTTCTCATGCACCGCCTTCGTTACCAGCGCACCGTAAGGTCCCATCATGAAACGTCCCATCTCGGTATAAATTGCGATATCTCCCATGCCTGCCGGAACCAGAACCTCTTCGTAAACCTTTCTGACGCCCTCGCCGATCGCCAGAATATCGTTCGGCTCCTGATCGGGACGATACGGAATGCCGACACCGCCAGACAGATTAATAAATGCGATGTCCGCTCCGGTTTCTTTTTCCAGCTTCACAGCAAGCTCAAACAGCTGCTTTGCCAGCTGTGGATAATATTCGTTCGTCACCGTGTTGCTCGCCAGAAATGCGTGAATACCAAAGCGTTTTACTCCCTTGCTCTTTAAAATCCGATACGCTTCAAAAATCTGTTCCGTCGTCATACCGTATTTGGAATCCCCCGGATTGTCCATGATGCCGTTGCTCAACGTGAACACGCCGCCCGGATTATATCTGCAGCTCATCGTCTCCGGAAGCTTGCCCAGAATCTGCTCTACAAAATCGATATGCGTGATGTCATCCAGGTTGATAATCGCGCCCAGCTTCGCTGCCAGGGCATATTCCTCTTCAGGCGTATCGTTGGAGGAAAACATAATCTCCTCGCCCTTGGCGCCGATCGCATCACAGAGCATCAGTTCCGTTTCGGAAGAACAGTCACAGCCACAGCCGTATTCCCGTAAAATGTCAACCAAAAACGGGTTCGGGGTCGCTTTGATCGCAAAATATTCCCGAAATCCAGGGTTCCAGGAAAATGCTTCTTTTACTCTTTTCGCATTTTCGCGGATTCCTTTTTCATCGTAGAGATGAAACGGAGTCGGATACGTCTTTGCGATTTCTTCAATCTGTTCTTTGGTTACAAATGGTTTTTTGTTCATCGTTGCTCCTTTATCTGCCTCTCTTATCGGTTCTCAATCTGCCAGTCGATCGGTTCCACTCCATGTGCTTTTAAAAATTCATTGGTCTGGCTGAAATGCCTGCAGCCGAAAAATCCGCGATATGCAGACAAGGGACTCGGATGCGGCGCCTTCAAAATCAAATGCTGCGGATTCGTCAACATCGAAGCCTTCTGCTGCGCCGGACGTCCCCAGAGCAAAAAAACGATCGGACGGTCCTGCGCATTAACCGCTTCGATGACTGCATCCGTAAACTGCTCCCAGCCTTTTCCCTGATGGGAATTTGCCTGATGCGCCCGCACAGTCAACACGGTGTTCAACATCAGCACGCCCTGCTTCGCCCATTTTTCCAGATAACCGTTGTTTGGAATATAGCATCCCAGATCATCATGCAGCTCCTGATAAATATTGACAAGCGACGGCGGCACCTCCTCTCCCGGCTGCACAGAAAAGCAAAGCCCATGCGCCTGATGCTCGTTATGATAAGGGTCCTGTCCCAAAATCACGACCTTCACCTCGCGAAGCGGCGTAAAATGAAATGCGTTGAAAATATCATCCGCCGGAGGATATACCACATGCGTCGCATATTCTTCTTTCACAAAAGAAAATAACTTCGCATAATACGGTTTTCGAAACTCATCCTTTAATGCCGGCAACCAGTCGTTGCTGATCATTGCCATCTTACCGCGACTCCTTCCTTCTGCAGGTATTCCTTGACCTGTCCGATTTCCAGCTCTTTATAGTGAAATAAGGAAGCCGCCAGCGCCGCATCTGCCATGCCATCTGTCAGTGCCTCCTTGAAATGCTCCATCTTGCCTGCACCACCGGAAGCGATGACCGGAATCGACACGTTCTGTGCGATCGCCCGGGTCAGCGGAATATCATAGCCTGCCTTCGTTCCATCGCAGTCCATGCTCGTCAGCAAAATCTCCCCGGCTCCCAGCTCCTGCGCCTTTCTCGCCCATTCTACCGCGTCCAGACCGGTATCGATCCGTCCGCCGTTTTTATAAACCGTCCAGCCCTCTGCACCGTCTGTTCTGCGCCTTGCATCAATCGCAACGACAACGCACTGGCTGCCGAACTTTTCCGCCGCATCCGCGATCAGCTGAGGATTGGAAATCGCCGCTGAGTTGATGGAAATTTTATCCGCTCCTTCCCGCAGCAATGCCTTAAAATCCTCAACCGTGCGGATTCCGCCGCCGACCGTAAACGGGATAAACACCTGCTCAGCAACCCGTCTTACCATGTCCACGACCGTCGCCCGCGCATCCGAGGACGCTGTAATATCCAGGAAAACCAATTCGTCCGCACCCGCCTTATCATACGCCGCTGCGATCTCCACCGGATCTCCTGCATCCCTCAAATTGACAAAATTACCGCCTTTTCCCCCCCTGCCATTATGGACGTCCAGACAGGGAATGATCCGTTTTGTAAACATCCTCAGTTGCCCTCCCTGCCTAATCTCACAAAGTTCTCCAAAATTTTCAGCCCAGCCTCCGAACTTTTTTCCGGGTGGAACTGACAGGCGAACAGATTTCCTTTTTCCACAGAAGCATCGATGGAAACGCCATACTCGGTTCTCGCGGTGACAATATCCTCCTCCGCCTTCAGATAATAGGAATGTACGAAATACACATACGGCTCCCCGGAAAATCCTTCAAACAGCCGTCCTTTTTGCGGAAAGGAGAGGGAATTCCAGCCGATATGCGGAATTTTAAGCGGTCTTTTATCTTCTGCAACGCCGTCTGGAATCCGCAGGATTTTTCCCTTTAACAGACCGAGTCCCTCCACGCCAGGGCTTTCCTCGCTCGATTCAAATAACAGCTGCAAACCAAGACAAATTCCAAGAAACGGAGTATTCTTGTCGACAATCTCAGAAATCACATCAATCAGACCATATTCTTTTAATTTCCCCATCGCATCCCCGAATGCCCCAACACCCGGAAGGATGACTTTTTCTGCTGCAAGCAGCTGTTTCGGGTCGCGCGTCAGTATCGTATCCTCGTGCAAATATGCCAGCGCCTTCTGGACACTTTTTACATTTCCTGCATCATAGTCGATAATTGCAATCATTTGGTTCCTCATTATTTATTAGAAATACTATTTTTCTTCCAGCAACAGCGTAACCGGATGCATCGGTACACTATATCCGCGCTCCTTAATCTCTTCCGTCATCTGATACAAATGGGAATGAACCCGGTACAGACAGGATTTTTGATTAAAATATGCAACCTTTTCAAACGGAAAACGGATCAGCTGCGGCAGCTCCATCCCAACGCCCAGCTCCAGAATCACCAAATTTCTGTTTAATGTCCCCTGCAGCCATTTGGTGTAAGTTTCCCAGCTGTCTGTCGGATACACTCCACTATCCGTTTCTTCCTCTCCCTCTTTGGCTGGCGTCAGAATTCGATTTTCTTTCAGTCCTGCCTGTTCCAACAAACCGTCCTTGCATAGAGAAATCACAAAATAATTTTTATCCTTCAAAAGATCTGCCAGAACTTCATATGCCTTCTGAACCTGTTCTTTTTCACAGCCGCCCGCTTTCTTTTGGCTTTTATGAAATGCGAGCAGCGCTGCCGCAGCGGGATCTGTCTGCGCGGTCTTGGCAAGCTCTGTAAAAAAAGGATCTTCCTGCGCTTCCTCTTTTACTGCAAACTCCGTTCCAATCCCGACAAGCACCATCTGCGCCTGTTCAATGGACTGTCTAATTTGTTCCAACATATCGTATCAACCTTTCTTAACTTCCTTTCGCCTGCAAATGCAGCCTGCAGACCGGAATCCAGAAACATTATATCAGACTTTAGTGTAGTAAACAACTACATTTCTTATGGGATATATTCGCCTGCGTCGGGTCGCGAAAGCGACATCCTTCCATTCCGACGCAGTGCGATCCTTACGGAGCGTTTTTGCATTCGCCATCCGTTCACACGCGCCATTCGCAAACTCGCATCTTCGATGCTTTCCGCTGCTTCGCAGCTCCTTTTGCTCATGAAGCGGCGCTCCCTTCCTGGGACCCAGCAGGCAGATTTTCGTGCAAGCACAGAGCAGCCTGTTTGGTCCCACGAGTGAACTGAGATAACAAAAAACGTCTGTTGAGTTCTCAACAGACGTCCTTGTCATTATAGGTTCATACCTTCAAAACTGAACACTGAAATCCTCTTTTGTATCTTCTACATCCATTCCCAACCTGTCAGGATAAGCCCTCGACCGATTAGTATTTGTCAGCTCCATGCATTACTGCACTTCCACCTCAAACCTATCTACCTCATACTCTCTAAGGGGTCTTACTTATTGGGATAACTCATCTTGAGGGGGGCTTCACGCTTAGATGCCTTCAGCGTTTATCCCTGCCGGACTTGGCTACTCTGCCATGCTGTTGGTACAACAACAGATACACCAGCGGTCCGTCCATCCCGGTCCTCTCGTACTAAGGACAGCT